>X363_Desmarests_Spiny_Pocket_Mouse__coassemble_466_pt1 | contig 25215 bp, 10 predicted proteins | sample X363_Desmarests_Spiny_Pocket_Mouse__metabat2_low_PE_006 | metagenome-assembled genome bin X363_Desmarests_Spiny_Pocket_Mouse
ATGTCTTCGACAGACTCCTCCGTCGCTACGCGCCACCTCCTCTAACTTAGAGGAGCCAAGTATCCTGCTCGGTGTTAGTGCTATAATGCTCATTCATAGTCTTTTCCGGTATAGTATATAGGCTCCTCCTCTAAGTTAGAGGAGGTGGCGCGTAGCGACGGAGGAGTCTGTCGAAGACATTTGCTTAATCGGTCGAAAACAACAAACCTCTTAGCATCTATACCTGTTCTGAAATCACTCCGACTAAAACAGGAAAAAAATATTGGCAGGTACAACTCAATATACCTGCCAATACAATATAGAAATTACCAACTGCCTACCTTACCGAAACGCATTCCACTTATTCACAGAAAAGATGAACGCTTCATTTAAATAAGGTAGATATTCATCGGGAACTATTTCAAATACCACTTGTCCGGGTTCATCAGAACCGCCTTCATCTCTTCTTTATTACTGAAACGTGCAGACACTTTGTCAGCCATATATGCAGGATAATTATTGCGATGGCGAGCCACACGAAGAAGGTCAAAGAAGCGATTTCCTTCAAAAGACGTCTCTGCCGCCATTTCATCGACAATGCAGTCTTCTACAAAAAGAATGGAATCGGAAAGAGCCATAGCCTTATCCGCTGCATCATCAGATGACAACAATATAGGTTCACCTGTTTCTTCATCCGTAGCTTCCACATAACGTGTGTAATCGGGTATCACATAATATTCCTTATCGAGAGCTATTCCACGTCCGCATCCTCGGATGGCAGTACCTTTATTGGCATTACCGTCAGAATTGTGAGTCCAGCTGAAATCTGTGAACGATTCACCGGTCAGCTCTCCCTGACTCACTTTTGAAGCATCAGCCAGATTCTCTGCTGTAAGTCCGTATTTCAGCACAGCAAATGCCATAGAAGGTTTTCCCATACGGTTAAGTGCTTCTGCAAAGCGCAGATAAACCAGAGGAGTACGATAGAGAGGGATGACACGAGTGAACATCAATCCCTTGACCGCAGTGTTAAGAGGGTCATGCCCATTCTCATTGACAGATGCAGCTGTATTATATTTTGTGATATATGCTCCGGTACGTTTTCCAAGTGTAATATCACCAAACGAAGAAGAACTTACCTCACCGGAAGAAGCAACTGCTTCTCCACGAAGATCGCCCTCAAAGTAGGAACCAATGGTCAGTGCACCGGCCTCTGCATAAAAGTGCATCTTATGGTTCATCGCACTGATGAACGATTCTGCTGGCACTATCGAAGGATTGTCATTAAACGCATGACGTATGAGCAGAGGGTGATAATCCTTGGCATCCGAACTATAGACCAGACCTGCCAACATTTCTTGCAAGTATGAATTGACATGGTTAATATATACGGATGCACGAGTATCACGCGCCCAATTGTTGGAATAGCTGTCAGGCACAGTGAGTTTGTAGTGCTCAATCTGCTTGTAATACATCGCAGCCGCCTCTTCGTAACGGTTAAGATAAAGATACAAATCGCCAAGCACAAGAGGCACTGGTATAAACATCTCGGCAGAAGAATATCCATCGATAGTTCCATAATCAAGCTGGCGCACGTCAATGTATGGCAACAAATCTTCTATCAACAGTTGTGCCAGTTCCTCACCATTCTTTACCGGATAGTCCTTCATAGAAGCCTCAAGACTGAGAATCGGCTTATCAATCCAACGAACTTCCCCGTATGCAAGCAACACCTGCCAGTATGTCCACGCACGTACAGCCTTGATGGCTGCATATTCAGGAATCATCACCTTGTCCTGATAGATAGTTACAGTCGTATCCATGCGTGCAATGGCATAGTTGCAGTTGTTGATTATATTGTAGTAATCTTGCTGCATACGGTAAGAGTTATCAGGTGTCACAGCAAAGCGGGAGATTTCCTGAAGTTCTGTGGAAGCCTGTGATGTGGCCTCCATAAGGTCGCCACGAAGTTCGCCGAAAACGACATAACGCTCCCCTACTTTCTGCAACTGGGAAAGTATTCCCATAATGGAATAAAGCGAATCGTTAGGTGAATCGAGCTTATCGCCTTTATCAATCGTCACAGATGAAGAGTCTGTGTCAAACACATCATCACATGAAGTCAATGCTCCTCCCAGAAGCAAACCTGCCGCCAGACTCAAAGCAAGCTTTCCGGAATAAAGCTTTATATTCTTGAATTGCATTTTCATAATAGAAAAAGTTTTTTTATGATTACAAACTTATTTTCACTCCAATCCGGAATGAGCGTGTCTGCGGAGTAAGTCCGGCATCAACACCCTGCCAGAGAACAGAAGGTCCGAAAGAGAACTCAGGGTCAGCACCAAGATACTTGGTAAGTGTAAAGAGGTTATCCACAGCTCCCCATACCGACAGGCTCTGTATGAAGTTCACCTTCAAAGGCACATTGTATGACAGAGACAGTCTCTTGAACTTGAGGTATGAAGCATCTTCAATCCAACGGTCAGAGAAACGTGCATTGCCCATAGGGTCGCCGTATGTGGCACGCGGAATATCCGTATGCTGTCCGTCGGCAGTCCATCGGTTCTCCATCGAAGTACTTTGGTTAATGATGTCACTTCCCGACTCCAAACCAGCTCTCAAAGCATTGTAAGCATCGTTTCCACAAGAATATGTAAAGAGAGCCGAAAGATCAAAACGCTTATAACGTATGTCAAAGGTGAAGTTACCGTAAACATCCGGATTAGGATCGCCAAGCACCACACGGTCTTCTTTGTCTATGAATCCGTTATGATCTTTATCTACAAAAATCATATCGCCTGCACCAAACGGAACAATCTGTCCGTTTTCTGTTCTGATTGCCAAGTTAGCATTTGCAGCTTCTGCCGCATCGGAAAAGACTCCGGCTGTACGGTAGCCGTAGAACACTCCGGCAGGACGTCCCTCTTCGGTCAGAATCTGTCCGTTGCAAACATCCGTAATAAAGCTGCCATTGTTGAGCTTTGTTATCTTGTTCACATAATGTCCGGCAGAAGCACCTACATTAAACTTGAAATCCTTATGGTCTATAATCTTTGCATTCACAGCCACTTCAAAGCCGTTGTTGGTCATTTCTCCGTTGTTATCCCAGAAATATTCCAGTCCAGCCACGTCATTAAGCGGTTTATAAGTGAGCAGGTCTTTCGTCTTTGCAAAATAGACATCGGCAGCCAAAGTGAGACGGTTGTTAAGCAAACTTGCATCCAAACCGACATTAAAGCGAGAAGTGGTTTCCCATTTCAACTTTTCATTACCAATATTGGCAAGTACAAGTCCGGCTGTATTCTGTGCGAAGGCATTGCTCGTCAGATAGGTACGGTTGGCAAATACCGGAAGCCTGTCATTACCAGTGACACTGAATGAAGCCCGCAACTTCAGATTATCTATGCCACGTACATGCTTCATGAACTTTTCGGAAGAGATGAGCCATGATGCCGACACAGACGGGAAGAAAGCCCAGTTCGTACCACAAAAGTCAAGTCCGCCAGCATCGGAACCAAAGCGTGAAGACGAAGCAAGCGACATACCTACATTAAGGAAATACTTGCTGAGATAGGAATAATCTGCATCAAGATACCATGTACCCTCTCTGTCCGTATATTCATCTCCGTCAAGAAAACGCAGATTGCTGTTTGTGTTGGCAAGAGCTTTCATAAAGTCAGAACCGGTGTTGTATCCTCGCCCTGCGGTATATTTATAATAGTTGTTATAGAAATATCCTCCTATCTTTGTTTTCAGTTCGTTCTGATAATCGCTGAGAATAGTCCAATCAACATGCAAATCGGCAGATAAGGTTGATTGACGAGACATAAAATTGCGAACTTCATTCAATGCTGTGGCATAGACTTCTCCATTGCTGTTGTAAAGAGGTTCATCAGCCACTCCTGCATCAGGAATAAAGACATCTTCATTTGCCTTGTCCCATGAAAATCCCAAAATGGCAGACAAAGACAACTTGTCTGAGAACTTGTATGTCGGAGTAAGATTCAAATTAAACCGATATTTGTCCAATGACGGAATCTCATCACCGACCAAAGCCAACGGATTGCCCACATTCAGTTCATCGGTATCGCTGAGACGGTTCGTGAGCATTCCTGAACCGTTGCGCTGCCAAGGACCATAGAGCGGTGACTTCACAAGTGACATATAATAAGGAGAACGCACTTCATCAAGTCCGTCGAATATGGCATTAGTAGAAGTCTGCGAATATGCAATATCGGCAACCACATCAAAATTTTTCATAAGATGGATGTCGGAATTAAATCTGACATTCAGACGATCAAAACTTGTACCGTCAATATTGCCGTCATTCTTTGCATAGCCAAGCGAGAAACGGTAAAGAGCAATGTCATCACCACCGCTAACCGAGATTCCATAGTTTTGAATCATGGAAGTCCGGTTCACTTCGTCCAACCAATCGGTATTATTGTGAGTGTCCCAATAATATGACTTCGACGGGTCATCGTTAATGAAGTGAAACTTGGCAATATCGCTTGCTTCCATTCCACGCATCACATCTGTGGCATAAAGTTTATAGGCTGAAGCGTCCATCACTGGTATAGACTTAAACGGAGTCTGGAAACCGACGGAAAGATTGGCTTCGATTTTAGTTGCCATATCTCGTCCACGCTTGGTTTCTATGATGACTACACCATTGGCTGCTTTTGCACCCCAAACAGCAGAACCGTTTTTCAATACCGTAACCTTGTCAATATCGTCAGGGTCAAGCAGGTTCAAAGGGTTGCTATGGTAATTATCCATCACGCTCACGGCTGTTTCCTGCATCTGCCATACAATGCCGTCAACGATAAAGAGAGGCTGGGCGGAAAGATTCAACGAATTGAGTCCACGAATAAAGAAGGAAGAGCCAGCACCCGGAGCACCCGATGATTTCACAGTACGAACTTGTCCGTTAAGAAGCGAATTCAAGTCATCAGCAAAGTTTACGGTTCCATCAGCAAATCCCGATACAAAAGATTCGCTCTCAGGAGTTCCATATCCGAAGTCGTAATATCCGTATCCGGTACCCGCCATCACTGTAATGTCAACAGTTTCACGTCCTTTCAGCGGAACAACCTGACGAGAACAGCCGGGAGCCTCAACGACCAAAGGGACATTCAAGTCCGGCAAACTTATCTCATATCTTCCATCCTCGTCAGTCATTGCCGAAACTTTGAGATTCGGTGACGAAATACGTACACCGGCAAAAGCGGTTCCAGTATCAGACTTAACCACACGACCACTCACTTTATAAGGGAAATGCACAGCTGCCACTTTTTCTGTTTTCGCCGCTTCATCATTCTTCTCCACCGTTTGCGCATAGATCGGCAACGTAAGCAGACTGATTCCAGTGACCGTTCCGGCAGCTTTAAGTGCACGTAGATATTGTCGATTATTCATATCTTATTTTTTTATTTTACATTTTAGATTCAGACAATGCAACAGCATATCATTTATTGTTCAATCTTAATTTATAAAGAAAATTTCATTCCACAACAGGAACAAAACGAACCCTATCTACACGAAACTTTCTTACATAGCCCTTTCTTGCATCTGAGCTGCTAACCTTGGTCTTCACCTGAAGAGTCGTGGTTTCAACAATATCTGAAACAGAGTTTTTTTCATTGAGAAACCACATGCCATCATAGAAATCAGCCACAGGCAGAGACACATTCTCAAATGCCTTGACAGATATGATGCCCGTTTGAGACTCTCCTCCTACATCAATACCGGTATTATTGTTAAGTGTTGACGTGCGTCCGTTCTCATTACGGTATTTCAACTGGAAAGATACTTTGGTAATTTCATTTGCCATGTTTTCTCCATCAACAAGAGGAGATACAAAATCCACATATACATCATATTTGCCTGCAAGCGTATTTGCCACATCAAAAATGACACCTCCATCGACATTTCCGCTTGACACTTCAAGATAGCTTGAATTGCTGATTCCGGAAACCAGACTGGTTATATCTGTATTTCTGATATATGAGTTCGTACTTGACAAATTTATACGACTGTCCATATCTTCTGCCTCAACATCAATCTTGTGATTCCAGACACAAGTATCATTAAGGTTAAGACCAGCAGTAGTGAGATAAATGATACCGTTAGACGCATCAACCACATCATACCCTTCAAAATATTCACCTACCGGACGAATGACATTCTGAGTCACAGTAAGTAACGAATCGTATGAAGCCGCATCATTCACCACTTTTCTGAATGTAAGTCCACCAAGGATTGCCAAACACGTCTGTGCGTGCTGAATGGAATCGGCAACATGCTGCTCCTTATCGTATGTACGGAAATACGGCTTAATGTGCTCGTATGCTTCTCTCCATGCGTTATTGTCAGGAATAATCATCGTATAGAGAGAATCTTCATTGTTTACAGCACCTATTCCATATTTGACATCTTCAAGAAGCCTGTTGTAATTTACAAAGACCGAGTCGTATGTTGTACTAAAGTCAGGACTATATTTCAATTCGTTGAAACTGCTTATAAATTCATATATGTCAGAAAAACGACTGTCTGCCGACATATATTCCATGATATTAAATTTATAAGGAATCTGACTTTCAAGCTTGTGAAGAATACCGTTCTGTGCTACAATATTCTTTTCCACAAGTCCTACCCCATTGAAGAAATCTCCGGAATAAGCCATTGATTTACCGTTAAGCATGTATATTCTTTCGGTCTCTGGGGTAGAAGTTGGATTTGAATAACGTGCTATATGGTTTCTGACAAGACGCAATAAAGCCTCTTCATCATTCATATCAACGGAAGCAAGAGCTTCATCCATAGGTGCCCAAACCGTATAGGTCTGTCCGGAAGTCAATATCGAATCATAGCCCGCAACTTTCAGTATCTGACTGAACTTAGACAAATGACTGTCACTATCGACAATCTCCATAAGATTCTTCACAGGAAGTGCCGAATCCCTGTCGTAATGCTCATCCCAATCTCCGGAGCATGAAAGCAAAGTAAAACCGGCAATACACATACAGTATCCGACTGCCGTGTAATTCTTTTCTATCTTATTTCTTTTTTTCATGACATTCATGAATTTTCATTTTACAATAATATCTTATTACTCACGATCTTCGTATCTTATCATATCGACAGGGATATACTCCAGATAATCGGCATGAAACTCACGTCCTCCTCCCTTGTCATCCATATTTTTGGCGCGAAATTCGTGCGGACCATATTCGTCAAATCTGTACTGACCGATAATTATTCTCAGAGAACGTGACATATCACGTAATGTCTTACCTCCTTCCTGACCAGTATAAATTGAAGAAGGTGCTTTCATATAACCATGATTTCGCATCATCTTATCGTTCTCCACACCGTTGTCCTTAGTATCTTCATCATGCACATAACCAATTCGCGGATCATTTTCCGAACCGTTATAACCAATTGTGAGGTCAACAGGAATACCAGCAATCTGACCGTCCACAAAAAGCTGTGCTATACCGCGCCATGACTCTGCACGATATCCCAAACGAATCTCATAATTGCCTGGAGGTACAGGAAGCATACGAAGTTTGAAATCATACATAGGACCTGAAATAAGCATCTCATCAGCCTGATAGTTAGTCCAATTGTTAGAAGCCCACATGGTAAGTGTAGAACCACTGTTAAACCAGAAGTATTCTCCACAAAAATCAGAAGGAATCGTAGTACCGGAGCTTTCGAGCAACTGCCAACGTATATTGTTGTTAGTGAGCTGAGGAGGCACTGCATAGAAGTCAAAACGGATACGCTTATGAAGTACATCCTTTGTCATCACATCTTCATCATAAACAAGAATGTCATTAAGAGTATGTATGAAACCATTTGCCACCTCAATGTTGCTGTTCACTTCATCAAGAGTCACACTCTTACCTGTGCGTTGCGTATTGATAAGGTTGCCTGCTTTAATCTCCATAAGACGATATTTAAGCATTGTTTCATAATACTCATAACATTTTGTCTTATAACTGGCAGCAGTGGCAAATCCGGTATAAACAAACGAGCTTGTTGACATCTGACGATTCAGAATATGGTAGGCCACGAACTTGTTCAACGGATTATTTTCACTCTCATAATTACCTAAATCCTGACTTCCGTAATACTTTGTGGCAAATCTTTCGAGGCTCTCCAAAGTATCTCCATTTACAGCAATCCCTTCCTTTTTAAGTAATTCATCCGGTTCACAGAACACTGTATAACCCAATTTACACTTCTGATACTTACTGTCAGGAGCTGGTGTATAATTAGGATCATAAAGCTCAAGCATATCATCCCAATATCCACTTGCTTCGTATGCCTTTGCCCATATATTGAAGTTGCCATTAGAAGCAAGTTTTTGAAGGAATGTTTCTTCAGACGGCTCTATCACCCTGTCAACAACATGCACCACTCCATTATGCACTTCATTGTCAGCACTAAGAACGACTGCCGTCTTGTTAACCACAGTTTCCCTCTGTCCTAAATCATTGGTGCGGAATGAAATGACAATGAATCTGTCGGAAAGACTTGGTGTAGCCAAAGAACCCTCTTCAAAATCTGTACTTTCATATTCTGTAGATTCATGGCGGATAGTACTGCTATACACAATCTTCTGCATCATTTCCACAGTAAGGTCATCCCAAGTTATGCCTTTTTCTTCAAGATAAATATTAATGGCATCATTGGTTGGCGGGAAACAAGTATAATGTCCATATACAGAAAGTAATGATGTAGCATTACAAGCTTCCATCATATTATAGAACATTGACAGCTCCGGAGTGTTTTTACAGAATGAGGCAACAGTCTCTCCTGTAAATGTGTACATAGCTTCATCGTCAACATTTTCACTATTACAAGACACAGCTGTCATGCCCAATGCTGTTACAGCCACAAATGCCACAGCATAGTTTGTCATCTTTCTTGTAATTGGAAAAGAGAAAAAATTCTTCTTATTATTAGTAAGTTCCATATAGTTCAATTTTTAGATATGTCTGAAGATATTTCATAGAACCTATTCTGTTTAAGCAAAGTATTCACACGAAGTTCTTCGCTATTAATAGGCATGTAGATTGCATCTACATCATTGAGCTTGCTCATAACCGTATTCCGATCCAGATTCATAGCCACATACTTATTTATCAAGTAGTTTGTTATTACTTGCGTCGGTGTACCTTCTCGACGCATACGTCTTACCAAATCGAAATAGCGTTTGCCTTCAAAAAGGAATTCTCTCTGCCTCTCGTTAAAGACAAGGCTGCGAACCTGTTCCTGAGAAGAATATTGTCCAATGAGAGTTCCGGGTTCAAGATCCGGATTCGCACGGTCGTATGTTTTAGAAACCATAGAGACAGCCTCTGCAAGGTTCGCCTCACCACCAAGTTCAGCCAATGCTTCCGCTTTCATAAGATAAATGTCCGGAAGACGGTAAACAATCCAGTTGTTCGTTGCATCACCGTAAGTAAAATCAGACTCGCGCACCGTTTCATTGTTGGTATTACTGCGATATGCAATATATTTCTTTATCATAAAGAAACCATCTTTCTCAACAAAAGCATTCTTCTGACGCAAATCAGTTACAGCAAACAAATCGGAAGTACCGGAAACACTGTAATCATACGATGAAAGTTTAGCATCCGTTGAGCTTCCACCATAGAAATCTCTTACAGCTCCATTCTGGGTATTATTATCAAATGCAATTTCCCAAATACTTTCATCCGAATTACCGGTAAAAAATACTGTACGGAAATAAGAAGAAGCACGTTCAAGCGACAACGGATTTGAAGAGGTATCTAAGATTTTATTGCAATAAGTTACGCAATCATCGTATTTTCCCATCCACAAATAGATATCAGCAAGCAGCGCCCAAACAGCTTTGCGAGTGATACGTCCACGGTTGTATGCCACACTCGCATATTCATCGACAGCATAATCTTCTATCTCACGCAAATCTTTCACAAGATACCCAAGCACATCGCTTTCAGAAGACTGGGCAATCTGGAAAGGACGAGAATCATCTGTATAAGGCTCTTCTGTAAAAGGAATATCCCGGAATGTTTTCAACAATGTAAAATAACAGAATGCACGTATAGTTTTTGCCTCCGCAAGATACTGCAACAATTCTGTTTCTGAGAAATCCGGGTCAGTGGAACGAACTCCCGGAGCATATTTTATGACAGTGTTACAATAGTTTATCACTGTATAAAAATCCGCCCACTTAGAATAACTGTTGTCGGCATTGATATTCGCCTCAAGCATATAAGAAAGCTCCGTATCCGTGCTTTTCCCATAAATCACATTATCAGACCGAACTTCTCCCCATACAATGAGTCGTTTCAAAAAGCCCTCCTCATTCATGGCTCTGTAACACGAACCAATACCGCTTAATACATCGCCCTTCTTTTTCCAAAAGTCATCAAATACCATTTCTGATTCCGGTGCATTGTCAAACCAATCCTCACACGAAGTCAAAGAAGGCATCAATGAAGTCAGCGCAAGCGCAACCATTATATTTTTATATTGCTTTCTCATCTTTTCGACTTTTTATAATTTTATTATATACCAAGATTAATACCCAAAGTAAAATAGCGAGAACGAGGTGTTCTGTTATTATCTTCGCTCACACCGATATTATTCGGCGAAATCTCTGGGTCTGCTCCCGTGTATTTAGTGATTGTAAGCACATTATTCAATGTCAGAGACAAAGTCAAAGAATGAAGCCCCACAGATTTCATCAGTTTAGGGTCAAATGAATAGTTCAGTGTAAGCTGCTTCAAACGAAGGAAGGAACCATTCTCAACAAAACGGTCACTGCCAAGCCAGTTATATCCGTAATTATAAAGAGCACGTGGTATTTCCGTCATATCTCCGTCCTTACGCCAACGCCAGTTTGTGGCAACAGACTGGTTGTCTGTTGAGTACATATTCTCAGCATACATACGTCCATAGTTGATAATCTTACTTCCTATACGGAAATTAAAGAAAGCATTGAATGTGAAACGCTTATACTTTATTGTCGTACCAAAACCACCGTCAAGTTTCGGATTTGAATTACCAAGATAAACGATGTCAAGCTCATCAATTGTTCCATCATGATTGATGTCTTCATAAATGGCATCACCGCCACGGAAACGATAGGCATTCGATGTACCATAAGCAAAGTACATTGGCACAGGATCACCACTATTGTCAAGCACTACATTACCAGAAGCATCACGAACAACCGGTGCTGTCGCATCAGGCTTGTCAAACTGATATTCATCGTACTGATATACACCCTTATAACGGAAGCCATATATTGAACCGAATGAATTGTCAATCTGCAAACGTGTCAAGTAAGCACCATTACTATAATTAAAATCCTTATTATAACTGTTGAGTACATTCTCATCCAGTTCAACAATATTGTTTCGATAGTTGGAGAGGTTGAGATTGAAGTCAACTGTCCAGTCTCCACGCTTAATCATACGGTTCGTGCTAAACTCCAACTCCCATCCGTCATTATCCATCGTTCCGGCATTAATATAAGAAATAGAACCAAAACCTGTTGAAGACGGTATTGTCTGATCCTTGAAAAGCAGGTTCTCTGTACGACGGTGGTAAACATTTGCCACAATTCTATAACGATAATCATATAAACTTATCTCCGCACCGAGGTTATATGAAGAAGAACGCTCCCATTTCAAGTGAGACAACTGCAATGATGCCGGTTTTATGGCCGGAATATCTATGTAGTTTGTTCCAAAACTGTTATATCTGCTGTAGAACAAATACTCATAGTCCGGACGGTTACCTGTAACACCCCAGCCAAGACGAAGTGAAAGTTCAGAGAGCCAGTCTTCTGTCTTTGCCATGAACGGCTCACTTGAAATAATCCATTTACCGGCAAGTGAAGGGAAGAATCCCCAACGATTGTCAGCACCAAAACGAGAACTTCCATCCCAACGTGCGGAAGCATCGAAGATATAGCGGTCTTTCAGCATATAGTGTCCGCTAAACAGGAATGCCATATTACGTCCCTGAGTCTTGGCACTATTGAAAGAACGCAGTGTTCCAAGTGAAGCGACATCTGTACTCGAAGTTGAAGCAAGTCCGCTACGTTCAAATTCCTGGAACTTAGAATGTGACACATCCATCTGCCATGAACCATAAAGCATCAAAGAATGTAAATCAGAGTCATTAAACTTTGGCACCCATGTGAGGTTATGATCCATATATATAGTCATTGCCTCAGACTCTTTATTATAAGACTTGTTCACACTCTGGTCATTCCAGTTCTTTGAAGTTGTTTCGCGAGGAAGGAACTTGATGTCCTTTACATTCTCTGAGTCAAACTTCACATATCCCTGATAACGAAGTTTCTGTTCTTCCGGATCAAGGAAATCATATTGAAGACGAAGAGTCGGCATAATTCTCATATTGCTCTGCTGATACTTGGCAAGATGAGCTATTGCCACAGGATTCCTAAGATCTTTCTGGTCGGAATTGAGCTGCGAGTTTTGAGCTATATTGAAATATACATCCGTATTATTCCCATACATATCCTGACGGAAAATAGACACATTAGGCATCTTCTTATAAGCAATATTCAGCAGATTGTCATTTCCATACGGATCATCCGAATAGTTCTTGTCATTGTCAGTATAGGTGATGGAGAACTCCGTAATGAACTTCAATCGTGACGAAACATTATATTCAAGGTTCATCAAACCTGTGAAACGATTCAATTCCTGCCCTATTACAGTACCAGTCTGGTTATAATATCCCAACGAGGTACGGAACTTTGCTCTCTCGCCACCACCAGTGATTGAAAGTACATGGTCATGAGTGAAACCTGTTTTAGTCACCTTATCAACCCAATCCGTATTATTGTTAAAGTTCTCAAAGTCTTCGGCAGTACCATAGGCATTCACAAACTGTGAACGGTCATAACTATACTCAGGTATATTACAGTCAACCTGATTCCTATTGAAATAAGCCTGTTTCATGAGCATGGTATATTCATCACCGTTAAGAAGCTTGGTGCCTGAAGGCTGCCATGAACCGGACAGACGGTAAGAATAATTCACACGAGTAGGTCCGGTCACACCTTTCTTCGTAGTTATATTAATGATACCATTCGCACCTCTCGCACCCCAGATGGCACATGCGGCTCCATCCTTCAATACAGTGATTTCCTGAATATCGTCCGGACTGATACTAAGCAAAGTCGCGAACTTCTCCTGATCGGCAGAAGCAAAATCAAACGAAGCATCAATATTACTTTCGTATGGAATATTATTAAGCAAAATGAGAGGCTGAGAGTTGGAGTTGATGGATGTAACACCTCTTATGCGCATTACAGACCCGCTGCCCAAGTCGCCAGAGTTAGCCACAATATCAAGACCGGCAATTCGTCCCTGAAGAGCATCATCTACAGAAGGAACGGATACACCTTCAAGCTTGTCCATAGAGAATCTCTGCATGGCTCCGGAATATTCACGCTCCGGAATCGGCAAAGTACCAGTTGTCACATTACGTACAGATTTGATTACAACTTCCTGAAGCAATGTTTCTGAAGCCATCTTAATATCAAACTTACGGCGAGTTCCGATAGGAAGCACCTGCTTCTTGTAACTGACGTATGAAATATTAAGAGTGTTGTCAGGGTTCTTGATCTTCAAAGAGAAGTTTCCGTTAAAGTCTGTCACTGTAGAAGAAAAGATACGTCCGTTCTTGTCTTGTTCAACCACAGTTGCCGCTATCAAACCGTCCGGTTCGTCATCAGCCCAGACCCGTCCCGTAAGGATAATATCATCTTGCGCCATCGCAAAGCCGATACCTGTCAACATGAAAGTAATCAGCAATATATATCTTATCTTATCCATTTGTTTTATTTTTTGAATTTGTAAGTTTCCAAAGTTTTCTTATTTCTACATACTTAAAAGCTTACATCAACCTTATTTCTTATTATAGTTTGCTACATGGTTGACAAGATGTATGACAGCTCTTGATGATGCCAATATATTATTAGCCTTCTGAGTATCTTTATTATCTACAATATAATCGCGTGTCAATATGTTATAGTTACTATCGTCGGAAGTGACCACCTTTGAACATCCGTCAAAACTTAATCCCGTTCCACTGCTTTCCACAAATATCTTCACGAACTGATTATTTTCATCTCTTGCAGCCGTATCATATTCCTTCGCAAAAGCAACTCCGCTGACAGGCACAGCACCGTCAATGAAATGATAACGAAGGAAATTGAGCAAATACAAACACTTTTCTTTCTTTACTACCGGATTATCTTCTATTGAGATTCTCTCCCATGTCCACAAATTAGAATCTTCCTTGAAAGCCTGCTTCACAGCTTCATTTGTAGGAACAAGCACTGTATAACGATAGTTATTGAAAGAAGTCACAATCTGACCTATGCCGCTTGATTGTTCTGTCGTGCTCAAATCAAAGATAGGTGTCACATCATCGTCTTCTTGGAAATAAGAGAATACAATAGGGTCGCCCAACAGCAATGAGAAGAACTCGCTATATTCGGAGTTATCCTTCAATGTAGCATATACCGACTTAAATGGATCCTGCAACACACGGTCTATAAAGAACGTATGACTGTTGTCCGTATGATAGATATTGCTCACAGAGGCATCCGGAAGACCAACTTCCACATCTCCTCCACCATAAATCTGGGTCTGCTCATCTTTTCCCTTCACACCAAGCAATGTACCACCTTTTGTAAGAGCATATTTCATTGTTCCGCTGTCCATAAAACCAGAGAAAGGTTCACTTTCATTGTCAGCCACCACAATGTGCATATCCAGAATATCGTTCAAGCGATTCATTATCCGTGTCTGCTCATCATTTGTCGCACCGATTGTCTGACGGAGAGAGCCTTTGCTGCCATCAGCATTCACATTATATATATCTGCATATATTTTCTCACCAACAGCCTTGAATGACCAAATCTCTCTCTTGTCAGCTCCACCTGTAGCCCAGATTGCCCAACTTATCGGCTCACGATATTCTTTCATCGCTTCATCAACAGGCACAAGAAGGTTATATTGGTTCTCAAGTGAACGCAGATAAAGATGGAATTTCAATTCATCATTATCATCTATGGCAAGCTTCATCACTTTTGTCACTGGAGATGTAAGTGTAGGTCCATACGCACACTGATAATCAATCGGAGGAAATACACGGTTTGTCTGATAAACAAGTCCGTTACATGCAAGCGTGCTTTTCACAATATCTTCTTCTTTCAGATTGAGAAGGAAGCCCTTCTGGTCGGACAAATTGTTCCACTCGTGAGGCAAAGAGCCGACAAAAGACTTTAACTGATGGTTCTTGATGAATTTTGAGAGCACGTCAAGAGGCACATTGTCCCACTCTCCATACACATCTTTAAGGAACTTTCCTCGTTCTGAGTTCCAATATTCATCCATCGCTTCGTCTGTAGGCACAAGCATTACCCCCATATCCGTAGGAAGTGACATCGTATTATATCCGGGGTCAAAATAGAGCATGTTAGCCACTCCCACCTCTTTCTCGTCGGGAGTCTTCAGACATCCGCCTGCCGAATTATCATTAAAATATCTTTTAATAAATACAGAATCCTTTATCGTTTCGTCTGTATAAAAAGCTTTCACCGCATTATCAATATCCTTGTCATAATATGGAGCAGAGAATTTATCCATCAAATAGGAGAACATATTAGTATTCCCATTTTCAGCTATCACCTCAGCCATATTGTTAAGAGGGCGCACCACTCCATCCGCAATATGCAGATAGCCGTTCTTACAAGTAATGTTCTTGTCGGATGCAGACACTCTGACACCATTCACATAAAATCCTTCCGTCTCATACGGTTTACCACCAGATATGACAGCCCAATCATTAGCCGTCATTTCAGTTTTCTGCATGAACATCGGAGTAAAGAACACATCCGGGCGTGAAGCATTATCAACAAGATAAACACCTCCACGGTCTGCAAAACGATTCCAATACAGACTGGACGGAAGATTCCGGGAAGCCACAAAACGTATTGAATCAAGATAAGAAGAAGAACTTTCTCGTACCATAGCACGACCTTCCCCACTTTCATCTCCATCATTTGTTGTCCATACATTTGACAGCATATTATCAAGATATGCCATATTCAGCATGGTGGAGTTGAACAAAACACGTTTCTGGGACATTGACATCGAATTAATGATATCAATACCATTCCCTGCCAAATTCTGCTCACGAAAATAAGCAGCAAAGGCATCATCGTTTGCAGGGAACAAAGTTTTACTTCCGGTTCTAAGCAATGTTTCCTTATACCCCAAATCATCTATCAGACGAAGATAATTGGTGTAGTGACCATCGTGCTGTAAATAGTCATAAACATTCGAACCGAGCCATTGAGGTTCACTATCATCATAAGGATAATCATCCTTACATGAGTTTAGCAAAGGAACACATACTACTGCAGCCATACACCAGTAAAATTTGTTCCTACGGAAAAAGACTCCGCGTTTACTTTTCTTATACATCTGAATATTCGTATTAGATATGTTTTTTATTAATATTTCTTTTTATTTGTAAAACCATCTGATTCCGAGAACAAAATTATATTAAAAAGGTATTACAAACGGAAACAAATGCTCTAAAAAATAGAAAATTTGTTGCAACAAATACTGAATGCTACATATCTGTCAGAACAAAAACCACCTCGGAGCATTTTCAACCTATTTATACAAAACTGCCACATTTCTTGTCATACATGCCGTTTTGAAAAGCTTCTTCAAAAGTAACTATTCAGCGAATCAGTAAAAGAAACAATATTGATAATCAATATCAAGTTTCTTGTTTTGAACTTGCCTGCAAAATGAAAAAATCGGTACATAGGGAAATAGAAAATTGTGCGCTGAAAACTCAAATCAGCACTGTGGTTTTTATAATCAACAGTGTGGTTTACAAAATCAGCAGTGTGGTTTTTATAATCCACAGTGTGGATTTGAGTTTTCAGTGCACAATTTTCTATTCCTCTATGCACAGATAATATGTTTTCAAAGCATTGTCTGTGCATATAGAGTATGGTATGCTTTCGTCGGTACAGGCAAGTATCTCTATTAAGACCACAGTAACGAAAGTTAGAAGCTGTTTTAAAATTATTTGTTATAGTTGCGCGGTAGCGACGGAGGAGTCTGTTGAAGACATTTGCTTAATCTGCCGAAGACATCCGCATGGCTATAACAAATTATTTTAAAACAACTTCTAAATCATTCGTATCACATAGCGAAAACAAGCCATATATTACATATAAACACAAATGACAGGTTTCTCCATTGCAAACAATGAAGAAACCTGTCAAACATATTTACAACACCGTAATAAATAAAATCTACAACGGCATCCGAAAGTCCGGATTATCTGTTGTAAGGCTCAACAATGAGCTTATAGCCTCCGCCGTCAAGCAGTTTTTCATCAAACTCGATGGTGATATTTTTAGTTTCTCCGGGCATTAACGTAAAATAGTTGTCGTTCATTATTGCCGGAAGAATACGCTCACCGTCAGATGTTCTTACCACCTGCACCCTCACAGCAAAAGCCACATTCTTCGCTGATTTAGGCAAAGTGACAGAGGCAGAAATCACAGCCTGTCCGTTCTTTTTCTGCAATTTGGATGAAGTGGCAAGCTTCACTGCACCGAGTGTATTGAGAGCTGTAAAGTTCTTGCGGTCATTGCCTCTCCAGTAGTTATTTTCCGATACCACCTTGCCATTCTTGTCTTTCAGTTTCAGACGTATGAAATGTACATCGCTCAGTCCTTCTGAAGGCTGCACACCGCTAAGCACATCCATGTTCCATAACGAATATCCGAACCACCATCCAAGCTCAATACCGAACATGCGCACATAACGTGCCTCCACTTCCGGGAAGATAATTTCGTCTATTCCTTCCCTACCTTCGTCTGTCTTATACACTTCTTTCCATTTCTCTGCATCGTTAGACACCTGAATCTTATATGCCTTTCCGTATGCAGCCTCCCAATTGAGACGCACTCCTCCTACCGGCTGGACACTGCCCAAATCTACATATATCCATTCGTTATCGGCTTTCTCTGCCGCCCAACGTGTATCGCTGCGCCCGTCTGCCACAAAATCCGGGTTTCCCTGTGCTGTCGATGAAGCCACAGCATGTTTGCCGAGAGACAAGTTGACACGTTCTTTGTTGAAATCAAGCACAAAACACTGTGCCGCAGTATTGGAAACAGAATTGACCACAGCAGACTTGTGATAACGCTCCACTGCCTTACCGTCCATATTATATACAATTGCCTCAGCTGTCAATCCTTCATAATCCTTAGCCGTAGTATTGACCACCTTGATGCCATCTGTCACCGGATTCCAGTAAATATGAAGAGGTTCGCAAGCCGATTTACATCCCCAATAAGCACCGGTCAAGTCATAATAATAGTCGTATGTCTGCCAGACCATAGACGGATAAGCAGACTGCCCCATCCATGTCATTACTCCTGAAGCGTCTTCCCATATATGGTCAAGCCATCCTTCATACAAAGCTTTGTTCGATTCCAAATTGATGAGCTGCGCCTTACGACAGAAGTCCTCCGCATCTTTTGCCTCTCCAAAGCCCTTGTTGATTGATTCTGCATATCTGTCAGGAAGTGCATTGAAAGCATTCTGACCGAAATAGTGCTTGTTCCACATTTCATTGATAGGCCACCAGTCTTTCTCCGGCATAAACTTCTTGAAGCTTTCGAAGGTAGGAACTACAGCCGTACCGATTTCTGTTCTGAATCCCCAACCGCGCTGTCCGTCTCCTCCAGATGAAGGGTCAGGATAATTGGTGAAATAGTAACGCTGGTCGAAAGCCCCCCAGAAACCGCTTCCGCTAAGTCCTCCGGCATTAGAACAAGGCTGGAAATATCTGTCTCCACCATCAAAAGTCTTTATATTCTCCGTCATCCATCCTACAAGAGGAGCTTCCGGAACAGCTTCGTTGTCTCCACACCATACAGCCACACACGGATGATTGCGCACACGTTTGATTTTTTCAATCATATTATTATTGAACGCATTCAAATCGTATGGCAGATTCGGATTGGAGTTAATCCAGAAGTCATCCCATACCATCAGTCCGTGCTTGTCACAATACTCATAGAACTCATCATCTGTTACAGAACCGAGCCAATTGCGTATCATGTTGAAGTGCATTTCTTTATGAAGCTTGATTTTCGTCTCATATTCTTCTCCGCGACAGCGAAGCATGTATTCAGACATACCCCAGTTTGCACCCTTCACAAACACAGGCACTCCGTTGATATGAAGATGGAAAACATTTCCCTCCTTGTCATAGCTGTATTTCTTTATACCGAACTTCACTTCTTTGCTTTCAGAAACCGCTCCGTTACATACGGCTTCAATTTTACATGTATAGAGATTAGGCTCACCGTATCCGTTAGGCCACCACAGCTGCGGATTGTTCACTATGAGCTGCGGGAAATAGCGTTTGTCGAATCTGACAGTCTTCTGCTCTCCAGCATTGAGTTCTACTTCACTCTCAAACTCAATGTTCCCCGGAGTGATTACACCTTTTACAACTGTTTTCTGCTTTTCCGTACTGTTGTTCTGCACTTCCATCTCCACACTTACGTCTGCTTTGGCTCTTGTCGGAAGCTCTGTACGAATCCACGGATCTATCACAGTGGCACTGCCGGTATTGCTCAAATATACCTTATCCGTAAGACCGCTGTTCAGTCCCGGCACATACGGCATCCAGTCCCATCCTCCACTCGACAGATAGTTAGGGCTTCCCTGATTGGCAAGCGGTGTCTTTGGAATACGAATCAATACAGCCAACGTGTTCTTGCCGCTCCGATTTACTATGCCAGTGACATTGAAACGTCCTCTGTGCATGAATCCGTCAAGCGTACCAAGCAGACGACCGTTAAGATAAATGTCCGCACTGCGGTTTACTCCGTTGAAGTTCAACCATATCAATTCTTTGTCAAAATCCTGTGGAACAGTAAACTCAGTACGATACCAGAAACTCCTGTCATATTTTGAGCGTTCCACATTATGGATGTTATCGCCCCAGTTAGGGTCTTTCTCTTTTCCGGCTTCCACGTATGAGGTGAAGACAGTTCCCGGAACAACAGCCGCCACAGCTTCAGGATTTGCATACCCGACTTTAGACAACAGCAGAATGTCGGACACCGCATCTTTCTCCGGCATCACTTCCCACTTTACACCCTCCGTGTCGCTATGCAGATATTTAATCTGTGCACCGGATATTCCGCTTTGCAAAAATCCGGCAAGCAGCAAAAACAACGGTTTATAGATTTTTCTCATTATAATATAAAATTTAATTGGATTATATCTTTTGTTTTCACATGTCATCTGACAGACTCAATGACATGCAAATGTATTTACAAAAGATATAATCCAACCAAAAATGCAGACGCATAAAATGCTACATTTGCTTCAAATCCGACGCAAATATGACTATTTTGTATTTCCCGGAATCAAATCTTCTATTTTTATTCCGTTCACACCTCGTGACTTTTCACGCTCCTGCTCTATTTTCTTTTCAAAATCCTTAGGAGTCATACCAAACTGTTTACTGAAAAGTTTGCTGAAATACGAATGTGAGTTGAATCCAACCATGTAGCATATCTCGCCCACTCTGTATTTACCTTCCTGAATAAGTTCGGCAGCCTTCTTCAGACGGATAAGCCGGATGAAGTCAAGCGGTGCCATGTTGAACAGCGTTTTGATTTTACGGAGCAGGCTTGAACGGCTCATACACAGTTCTTCCGCCATTCGTTCCACATTGAATGCTTCATTATCGAGATTGGCATTAATCACATCAAGCACTTTCTTCATGAAGGCTTCATCCTCCTTACTCATCTGCATATTCTTCACAGGGAAGAACGGACGCTTAGAGAACGCTTCACGTTCATTCTGTCTGTTGCCAAGCAACGACATCACCTGTTGACGCAAATACTCAAACGAGAACGGTTTCTCAATGTATGCTTCAGCTCCGACCTTCAAGCCCTGTATCTTGCTGTCCGTATCGTTCTTAGCTGTCAGGAACACCACAGGGATGTGGCTCAACTCTATATCACTCTTGATTGCCTGACACAATTCAAAACCATTCATATCCGGCATCATCACATCACTGATAACCAAATCGACAGTCGTCTTGTGGAGTTTCTCCAAAGCCTCTCTTCCGTTTTCCGCCGTTTCGATAAGGAAAGATTCGGACAAACGGTCTTCCATGAAACTAAGAATGCTCTTTTCGTCTTCCACAATAAGAAGCGTCTTTCCTTTCGCATTCTCCTCTACAAAGTTACCGGTATCATTTATTGCCAAGTCTGTATTTACCGCATCCACAGTCTCTGCTGTTTCCATCTCCATGTTGAGAGGAATGGAGAGAACGAAAGAGTTCCCGTCTGTCCGTTGTAGGTCAAGATACAACGTTCCTTCATGAATCTCCGCCAAAGAACGCGACAAGGACAAGCCTATTCCTACACCTTGTGCCTTCTCCTTACGTTCATTGTACTGATAGAAAGGATCGAATATCTGTTCCGCCTTTTCTTTCGGTATGCGATCGCCGTCGCTGAATACTGTCACCACAAAATTGTTGTTCACTTTTTTCAGACTTACAGAGATGCTATGGTCTCCGTATTTTCTCGCATTATTCAGCAGATTACTCAATATCTTCGTAATAGCTTCCTTGTCTATCTTTGCAGATATATTCTCTTCTATATCTACATTCTCCAGCACCTTCCCCTGATGCGTGAATGTAGGCTCAAAACGATCCACCGTCTCTTTGAGCAATGAGGACACATCTGTAACTTCATAATTAGGTTTCAACTTGTTCGCCCCTATTTTCTGGAAGTCAAGCAACTGAGAAGCAAGATTAAGCAGACGTTTCGTATTCTGAGAAATGACCCTCAGATTCTTTGTCAGCTTATCATTGCTTATGTGCATCTCTTCTATTATCTCCAGCGGCCCATTTATCAGCGTCAACGGAGTACGTATCTCATGTGCTATCTCAGTAAAGAAATTCACCTTATTCTGATAAAGTTCCTTCTCTTTCTCTATCGCAAACAGCTTTTGCTCCTCTCTCAGCTGCTTGTTTTTATGGTTTCGATACCACAAGAACCATACTATCACTGCACACACTATAATAATAAGGTATAAGAATATCGCCCACACAGACATCCACCACGGCGGCAACACCCTTATTTTCAATGTCTTTGTGGCAGCATATTCTTCCTGTCCTTCCGAAACGGCACGTATGTGCAATGTGTATGTCCCCGGATTTAAGTTTGCATATTGTATATTTCCTTCTGTACCAATACTCACCCATTTATTGTCAATCGGTTCAAGCATATAATAATACTGATTGGCAAAAGCAGTGGAATAGGACAGCAAAGCAAAATCAAGACTGATATTCGTCCTGTTATACGGAAGCACAATCTCATCAGTCTCAAGAATACTCTTTTTCAACGGACTATCGGATGAGCCTACACACATTTCCTCATTGAATATCGCCAATTTAGTCAAATAAATCTCTCCGGTAGGCTTTTTCTCTCCCTTTATCTCCGGATCAAACGACAGCAATCCGTTTATCGTACCGAAGTAGAACTTCCCATCGCTTCCGGCTACAGCCGACTTATAGTTAAACTGGTTCTCACACAAACCATCTTTCATCGTAAACACCCGAATGTTCCCTTCATCAGGATTCATCATGACAAGCCCCCGGTTTGTTCCGAACCACATATTACCATGCTTGTCTTCAAGCATTTTGTAAGCCACATCGTCCGGAAGCCCTTCCTTGATGGAATAGGTCTGAAAGTCATTCGTCTTTCTGTTATAACGACAAACACCACCTCTGTCGGTCGAAAACCATATATTCCCTTTGCTATCCTGCATAATCGAACTTACCGAGGTAGAACTCAAAGCCTTATCATTGCCCGGCTCATGCTTATACCGAACATACTTTCCTGCTTCGGCATCATATCTTATCACTCCATTTCCCATTGTAGCAAACCAGATATCGCCGTTTCCTTCCTGCATAATATCAAAAATCCACAAATCTTTCAACTCCTCCACTGCATGGAAGTCAAGTGAACCGTTTTCCGCTCTGTATGCTCCTCTGTCCGTACCTATGTACATATCTCCGTTTCTTGTTGTAAGCTGCGAATACACACTTCCGTCAAGATGCAGCTGATTATTCTTGTAATAAGAAGAATTTCCCTTCGCATCAATGATTTCAAAACCGTCCTTATACAGTCCACAATACACATGTTCATTATCAGCAGAGACAGAAAGCGTGATATCCGACTCCTCATCACCCCACTTGCTTTGAAGATTTTCTATCACACCGTCTTTCAGCTTCATGCACTTTATGCCGCTGTTTTCCGTACCAATCCACATCATACCGTTACAGTCTTCCACGAGTTCCCTTACTCTGATGTCCGTCTTCTGCCTACCGTAGCTTTCCGACATTTTATGATGTCTGAATGTAAGATTACGGTTTGCCATATAGTTTGCACCTCCGAACATTGTACCTACCCATACACCCTTCTCTCTGTCCCTGTATATAGTATAGATAATATTGTCCGACAGTCCTTCCTTATTACTTATATCCTGCACATAATGCCTTACAGTCCTGTTCTGTTCATTGAGTATATAAAGCCCATTATATGTCCCCACATATATGTCCGTATCCAGCACCAAAGCATTTCTCACGTATGTATGTTTGAAGTTTTGCAGCGTAATGTCTGTCAGAATATTGCGTTTGTAGTCATATTTCTTCAGTTCTCCGTTTTGTACAGCCATAATCAGATTGTCGCCTTGCTGCGACAAGGTATTGGTTTCAATATTCAACAGTGACTTTCCGCTTGCATCTTTTGTATGCACAACAAAGTCATCTTTTCTTCTGTTATATTCCAACAATCCGATGTTCCATGCACAACTCCAGATACTTCCGTCCGAACATATACATATATTTATAGGCATGTTGCTCTTGTCGTCCGTCTCAGGAGAATACAATCGGAGCTTACCCTTAGTGTCATACTTAAATATACCATTAGCAGGTACCACAATCCATATATTGCCTTCCTGATCCTCGGTGATGTCAGCCACCCATCCCTTCATCATTTTTCCGTCAGCTGTCTTTGCATCAACAAACGAAAATGTCTCTGTCGTCTGGTCATAACGATAGACTCCTTCGTCCGTACCTACCCACAAAGTATGTCCGCTGTCGGAGAACAGTGCCGAAATATTCTGATTGCCGCAATGCAGTTTCTTATCATAACAATAGAATTGCGTCACTTTCTGTCCGTCATACCGGTTCAGTCCGTTTTTCGTTCCCAACCATATAAATCCGTAACAATCTTGCACTATAGCTTTCACATTACTTTGCGACAAACCTGTCTCACTATTGACATGGACAAAAGAATCATGACTGCTCGTTGACGCATACAACTCACCAGCCCGACACAACGTGATTATAGTCAGTACTAATAATAGGATATTTTTCATATTTTAAACAATAAGTATATTTATATCTCATTTTTATATTGTGATGTACATACCTTATTATTAGATTTTTACAAATATAAATTCCGATTTTTCTACCGGGAAAGATATGTCATTCCGATTCGCCATGTGTATTTCATGAGCAAAAATAGTTCTTTTAATCATTGACTCCAAATTATTTTATAGTTATATTGTTTTATTGCACAGATGAAAAACTTTCACAAGAAAGCAAAAAAAGAAAGCTTCAGATTCCATTTGTCACCGATGTACAAATGTATCCGGCAAAAATGCCCTGCAAAAAGCCCCATAAAAAAATTTTTGACATCGTTTTTTGGAGGAATATTCAATTTTGACAAAATGAAAGCTATTCAGGTTATTAATATTTCTATTTGTCTAATTTATTGCATTCATACTATCTTTTTGATTTTATCAAATGTTAAAAATTCAAGCCATCTGGAATGCTCCAAAATGAAGCTCGCTGAACTTTTATTGAAAAACGGGGATTCTACGCATATTTTCTGAAGGCTCTGCGAATTGTGAAATTGTGTTTCATTTTTAGATAGTTCTTTTACATTTATTTATCTCCGGCGAAGAGTCTTTTGAAAAAAACTACTAAGTTTTCAAATTTTCAGCGCACTGTTTTTTTCTTCGCAGCGCACTGTAATTTTAT
>X363_Desmarests_Spiny_Pocket_Mouse__coassemble_469_pt1 | contig 25169 bp, 21 predicted proteins | sample X363_Desmarests_Spiny_Pocket_Mouse__metabat2_low_PE_006 | metagenome-assembled genome bin X363_Desmarests_Spiny_Pocket_Mouse
ATCTCACCCCGCAACAGACAGAAGCGATTGCTCCTATATGCAAAGGTTGCATATAGGAGCAATCGCTTCTGTCTGTTGCGGGGTGAGATTACCTGTGCCGTGTTCGGGCAAGTGGAGAATAAGGTTTTCAAGTTCATCGGTGTGCAGCCCGAGAAGACGCGATACGATGACTAACTCCTCGTCGTTTATTTTCAATATGTTACTCATGTGCATCGACTCTTCTATCACTTCCTTGGTGTAGAATGTCTGTCGCAGATTGATGTCGAAAACCTTGAGCGTAGGCTGTGTCAGACCGCTCTCTTCATCGGTGAAGGACTGTGGCATGGCAGCGAGGAACTGATGGATGGTACGGTGCGAGGTGGCACTGCGCTGTGCGAGTGAACCGAAGCAGATGGCTTGGGTCTGTGCAGCGATGGCTGCTAATTCTTTCGTCCACGGTATGCAGTCCCAAGCGGCATTCTCCTTGATGTCATACTGTGGAATGCCGTTTGAGTCGAGCGTCACTTCGACAGTTCCTGTCGGGCAATCGACACGTTCAAGATGGTAGCTGAGGTGTTTGCTGTCGAAGGCTTCGATAATCTCATCGCCAAGAGTGTCCTTGCCTATTGCACTTATGGCGCATCCGTTGAGTCCTTGTTGTGAAACGTGGTATGCGAAGTTGGCAGGTGCGCCACCGATTTTCTTTCCGTCGGGGAGAACATCCCAAAGGGCTTCGCCCATTCCAATGATGTATTTCTTCATAATGTATATATGATTAGAGGGTTATTGCTTTACTTTTGTGGTGTAGAACAGGAGATATGCCGCACCTATGCCCATGACAATTACCGCGCCGAGTTGTCCGGCTGCATCAGCAGCGATACCCATAGCCATAGGGAATATTGTGCCGCCGAAGAGTCCCATAATCATCAGACCGGAAACTTCGTTCTTCTTGTTGGGTAATGACTGCAATGCACCTGCAAAGATAATGGAAAAAATGTTTGAATTGCCGAGTCCGACCATTGCAATGGCGATATAAAGAACTGTTCTGTGGCTTGAAAAACCGAGCATCAGCATGGCGATGATAATGAGCATTGCGCTGATTCCGAAGAATGTACGGCTTGACAGATTGCGCAGCAAGTAGGAACCGAGTAGGCAGCCTGCGGTACGGAAAATGAAATAGAGGCTGGTGGCGAATCCCGCTTCGTTAAGATCAATGCCGAGTCGTTCCATCAGAATCTTCGGTGCAGTGGTGTTTGTACCTACGTCAATGCCCACATGACACATAATGCCGATAAAGCAAAGCAGGATGAACGGATTGCTCAATAACTTGAAACATTGCAGGAATCCGGAGGCTTTGCCGTTTCCCGCTTTTTCTTCTTTGATGGGGGTTGTGCCAAGCAGGAATACGGCTATGACCGCGATTGTCATGTAAGCTGGAAACAGTATTTTCCATCCCAAACCGAAGGAAGGCAGAGTTTGTGTGGCTCCCCACATCGCAATGTACGGTGCCAGAAAAGAGGCGATGGCCTTGACGAACTGTCCGAAAGTGAGAGTTGAAGCGAGTTTGTTCTCTGTTACAATATTGCTAATGAGCGGATTGAGTGATGTCTGCATCAATGCGTTTCCTATTCCGAGGAGAGAAAAGGCTGCGAGTGTCATTTCGTAGCTCTCGTTGAGAATGGGCAACAGCAGAGAAACTGCTGTGACTGAAATGCTGAGAAGAACAGTCTTTTTGCGTCCAATCTTGTTCATCAGCATTCCTGTGGGAACAGAAAAGATGAGAAACCAGAAGAATACGAGTGAAGGCATGATGTTGGCTTGCCAGTCGGGCAGTCCCAAATCTTTTTGCACATAGTTAGATGCGATGCCCACGAGGTCAACGAATCCCATGGTGAAGAAACACAGCATCACGGGGATGAGGGTTCTTGTGTTGTTCTGAGTGTGGTTCATAATGGCAGATATTAAATGTGGATAGGATATATTACGGCTGAATTTATTTTTGCATTGCCCGATTCGGCTGTGATGCTTATCTTGTTGTACGGCGATGTCGGGAACACGAGATTAGTCATGGCGAAGTGTCCTTCACCATCGAAAGCTTCAATGCTGCAACGGTCTATGAACAGGCGCAGTGTACGTCGGGCGGTCTTGTGATGTGTCGGTGCTACGGTGACAGCGCGGAAAGCATTGTTGAAGTCGGTGATACCACTCTGATTTCTGTTCATGGCGAATGTGTCGGATTTTCGGTCGTAGGTCATGACAACCTTTTCGCCTTTGTCGTTTGACAATGTGATGTCTATGGTGTTTGCCTTGCGCAAGTTCATGTCGAGAACTATCTCACAGACTCCGCCGTTGGCTTCTGGCAGATTGTAGCTGATGCCTTCCGGTTTGATGGCTGCTGTGGTGTGCATTTCGGCTTCACTTCTCATAAGTTCTGTTTCTGGCGAAGGCTTGACAGATAAATATAGTTCTCCGTCAGGCGCAGTGAACAACTCGAGTTCGCGAGGCAGAGTATTGGCACTCCTGAACTGTTTGGTGGGAACTTCGTTGGCATACTGCCAGTTGCTCATCCATGCGATGACAGTGTGCCTGTTCTCCGGTGCGTTGCTCCATGACACGGCTGCATAGTGGTCTTTGCCGTAGTCCATCCATTTGGATACATCCTTGCCTGTGTCGCAAACGAATGTCTTTCCGTCGAAATCACCGACAAAATATTGTGTGGCACTGCCGCCGAAAGGACCTCCGGGATTGATGTTGCATATCAGCACCCACTTCTTTTTCTTTGTGCCACGTACAGGCAGTTGCATTAGGTCTGGACATTCCCAAACTCCGTCTTGTGCTCCATAGCCACGTCCGAAAGAGCTTTCGAGTGTCCATGACTTTAAGTCGTCAGAAGAGAATATGAGCATTTCATGGTCAAGAGCACTGGCAAGCAGCAGATTCCATTTGCGAGTTTTCTCGTTCCAAAACATGTTTGGGTCGCGGCTTTCTCTGTGGTAGGCGATGATGGGATTGCCACCATAGATGTCGAATGTCTGTCCGTCATGACTGCTGGCAAGGCTTTGTGTTTGGCTTGCACCTGCAGAGGTGTATAGCGCAATGATTGCGTCCTTTCCGAATCCTGCGGTGTTCGCGTGGTCAACCACAGCGCTGCCGCTGAACACAGTTCCAAGTCCGTTTGGAGATATGGCGACAGGCTGTTGCTCCCAGTGTATAAGGTCGCGGCTTGTAGAGTGTCCCCAGTGCATATTCTGCCACATTGAGCCGTAAGGATTGTATTGATAGTAAAGATGCCATATTCCGTTTTTCCAAAACATGCCGTTAGGATCGTTCATCCATCCGTATAAGGGAGTGTGATGGAAAAGCGGACGGAAATGTTCCCTGTTCGTGGTGTCGAAAGAATCGCTGAGTTTCATGCTTTCCCAACAAGCCTCGTCCTGAATGTCGCGTGAGAGTGAGCGGTTGCTTTCCGTCTGAATATCGAGCAGCACTTTTTGACCTTCATATTGTGCGATGTCAAGCGGGACATAGTAGTCGATGCGGCTCACTGCCAACTTGACATGGAGTCGCTGTTTGATATTGCCATTGGCAAGCACATTGACAACGGCTTCCGGTGCAGCCTCCTCTATGGGCAGCAGAATGATGTTCTTGTGCTCTGTCACTTTGACCATGCAGTTGTTCGTACCAAGAAAAGTAATGTCAAGTCCGTCTTTTGCCGTAGCTGTCGTACTCGATAGCAGCAGTCCCAGTGCTGCTGCACAGATTGTTTTGTTTATATTCATAATGATGAAAGTTTTAATGTGGTTCTTATTGTGTCTTCCTGAAAAACAAATCTTTCACCTTGCAAAATCGTCCTTATTTGTGCAGCGGAACTATTTTCCGTGTGTGTTTCGGTTGCAAAAGTATCCGGTTATTCCTAATATGTCGGAAAAAAATGTTTCATAAACCGACAAATATGTTACAAAGAAACAAAAATTCAAGCAAATGAAGCATTTCCGGTACTATGTGCGCTTATTGTTTTTGCTTTTCTCTGTAAATGGAATAACAAAAAATAGTAGATGTGGTTTTATGGGATTTGGAAAGAAACCTCTAACTTTGCAGATGTCAGATACAAACCATGAATAATACTATGCGAATATTTGTTCTTATATTATGCGCCTGTATGGTAATCGGTTGTACGAAGAACGTACAGCCGGAGCGGCATCGTGTGATGTCACATCCTGTTCAATCCGTCAAATATAGTATCGGAGTTTCTCAAAACAGCTATGATGACTGGCGCGAGAAACTGAACGATGAGATTCTGCGCGAAATGATATTCCATGACGGTGTGAAGGTTGAGATTCTCTCCGCAGACGACAATAGCGAGAAACAGATAGAAGATATACGCTATTTCATGGACGCTGATTTTGATATCATCATTGCCTCTCCTCGTGAGGCGGTGGCACTTACCCCGATTATCACAGCTGCTTATAAGAAAGGCATACCTGTCGTTCTCTTCGACCGCAAGGTGAATGGCGAGAACTACACTGCCTATATGGGAGCGGACAATCGGCGAATCGGTGAAGTGGCGGGGCAGTATATCTTGTCGCGGTTGGGACATCGCGGCAGAATTATGGAGATAAAGGGACTTGAAGACTCCACTCCAGCAGATGACCGCCATGAGGGAATGCTTGCCGCCATATCGGCTTGTGAAGATGTGGAACTCGTCGCTTCCGCTTATGCCGACTGGACACCGGAAGGGGCGAACCGGGTTGCCGACTCGTTGCTGAGGCTCTATCCCGATGTGGATGCCATATTTGCGCATAACGACCGCATGGCTATCGCTGCGAGGGCAGTGGCAAAGAAACATGGTCTTGAGCATGTCTTCATTGTGGGAGTGGATGCCATTCCCGAAACCGGTATCAAGGCTGTGGCTGACGGAACCATTGATGCCACGGTGGTTTATCCTACCGGAGGAGGTGAGCTTGTGCGGACTGCTATGAAAATTCTTGGTGGAGAACCATATAACCGCCTCACTGTTCTTTCCGATGCGATACTGGTGGATCGTTCCAATGCCGACATTCTCTTGGAACAGGACCGACTTTTGGAGGGAGAAATCGAAAAGATAAGCGTTCTTAAAGCCAAGACCGGGAACATACTCGCACGCTATTCGGAACAGAAACTGATGCTTTATATTGTCGTAGCTGTGGCTGTGTTGCTGTTGGTGCTCATATTTATGCTTCAACGCGCATTCCGAATCAACAAACGTAGCAAACATGTGCTTGCCAGTCAGAACGAACAGCTGGAAAAGCAGCGCGACCAACTGATGTTGCTCAACGATGAACTGGAGAAACAGAAAGGCTGCGCCTTGGAAATGAACGAGCAGCTGAAAAATGCCACCAATGCGAAACTGGCATTTTTCACCAACATATCCCATGACCTGCGTACACCGCTTACCCTCATTTCCGCTCCGGTGGATATGATGTGCAAAGCCGACAACCTGACAGAAAAACAGGCTGCGCTTATGCGTCTTGCCGGGAAGAATGTGAAAATACTCATGCGCCTTGTCAATCAGATTCTTGACTTCCGCAAATATGAAGACGGCAAGTTGCATCTGAACCTTACCGAAGTCGATTTGCGCAAATGTGTGTGCGGATGGGCTGATTCTTTCAAGGTGCTTGCCCTCAAACGGCATATACACTTTGCGGTGGATATTCCGGAGGAAACAGACTTCTCCATGACTGTCGATGTGGAGAAGATGGAGCGTGTATTTTTCAACCTTGTGTCGAATGCGTTCAAATATACACCGGAAAACGGAACTGTCACAGCCCGGTTCAGAACAGACGGCACGGTACTGAATATTGAGATTGCAGATACCGGAATAGGAATGAGTCGTGAGGATATTGGGCATATCTTCGACCGTTTCTATCAGGTGGAGAAAGTGCGTCCGGAAGGATTCGGCATAGGACTTGCACTGGTCAAAGCCTTTGTGGAGCTTCATGGAGGCACTGTTGCGGTGGAGAGCATTCCGAAGCAGGGAACCACCTTCTCCGTCGCAATTCCGGTGAAGCACACTTCCGCTTTGGTCAATGAGTCGGAGAAGAATATTGATGAGGCACTTGTGACCGATGAACTCGGTGAGGTGGAAATGCCGGAGATTGATGCCGACGAGAAGCGCAGCTGTCTGCTTGTCATTGATGATAATCGCGATATACGCACACTGATACGCGGAGCTGTGGGCGACCGTATGCTGGTGATTGAAAGCGGCGACGGACAAAAGGGCATAAAGATGGCTGCAAAATATATTCCCGACGTGATAATCTGCGATGTCATGATGCCGGTCATGGACGGACTGGAATGTTGCAGACATCTGAAATCGGAGTTGACTACATCGCATATTCCTGTACTGATGCTTACTGCCTGTGCGCTTGACGAGCAACGGTTGGAAGGTTACAAGTGCGGAGCCGATGCCTATTTGTCCAAGCCTTTCGACATAGACATGCTGCTTGCACGTATTGAATCGTTGATGCTCAACAGGGAACGAGTCAAACAGGCATTTGCTGACAAGTTTGTCGGTATGCCGCAACCGGAAAAGGCGACCGTGCAGAAGGGAAGCGTGGATAATGAGTTCTATGCGCGTTTTGTGGCTCTTGTCGAGCGAGATATTGCCGATCCGACGATGAGCGTAGAGACACTTGGTGCAGAACTCGGGCTTAGTCGTGTGCAGTTCTATAGAAAGATAAAGGCTCTGACTAACTATTCGCCGGTGGAGCTTGTGCGCATCTTCCGGCTGAAGCGCGCCGCCTCGCTGCTTGCTTCGTCCGAATGTACAGTGGCGGAAATCTCATATAAAGTGGGATTCTCTTCTCCAAGCTATTTTGCAAAGTGCTATAAGGATTATTTCGGAGAGTCGCCGACAGACGTGCAGAAGCGGACTTCCAAGCTCTGAAAAACTGTTCTTTTTATTCTTTATCGGACAATATGATATGAGTGTATCCCACAGTTGAACCGGAATGTCGGCTTTAATTTATTGATATTTATGGTAAAAATATATAGCGATAACCTTTTGATTCCGTGTGGCTCCCACAGACGACAAGCGTATTACAACCATAAAGATTGCTTTTCCCAATCATTTGGGAAACCCATGTGATGAAGATTTATCTCAGGATATTCATTTAACAGATTTTTAATCTGTGCTTTGAAATTATTATTAGGATATATGTTATCCAACAGATATGTAAGACAGCATAGTTGAGCGTAAAGTTTATTGGGACGAATATGAGAGCAATCGACCCAATTCCCTCTTATTCTCATTGACAACTGTGGCATTTGTGGAAAACGACGATTCCATACGCGTGCATGGTGAGCAAGGCAGTTTCGAAGTATTACAATACATTTTATCCAACTTTCCAGAACCTGATGTTGAGGCAAGTTGTACTGTCTGGCAATTTGTTTCTTGATATGATTGTCGTTTAAGTTGCAAATCAATTTGGATAATGTGCCGAAAGATGTAACTTCCAATGTCTTCCAAACTGGAGGTACATCGGGAGAACTGTACTTTCTGAAATGCTCTTGAATGAAATCTTCTTTTGAACGCTGTATCTCTCTTTTTATGGTGTTTAAGTTGTCTGTAAACATCATCTTATTTGTACTAAGATTAGAATCTGCAAACCAAAAAGGACCATGAGACAATGCTACGTGATGAATAACCTTTGAGCGCAATGATACTTCTATACTCTGAATCGCAGTAAACAAAAGGTTACGCAACTTCTTATCGAAATAATAAATACAAACTGCATCCTCGAAATAGGTATCAGGTTTATATAAGTGCCTGCTATTACCTATTTCAAAGTAGCGAAGGTAATTTGCTATGCGGAAATAACTGATATTGGACAATAACTCGACAGCTCGCTCTTCATCTTTGAACAATAGTCCTCTCTCTTTCAATTGAATTAAAATTTGGGTGTAATCAAGAGCGTTCTTTGTATAATTCATATCCATATAAAAACGAAGTTCCGCCCTGGTTCGCTGTTCAAATGGGAAGCGTGGCGGAATCTATTGTTGCAAAATTACATCTTTTTTCTTAGATAGGCAAATTTTCTTGGAGATTATCACTAAGTAATTTGAATTTAACGGTATGGTTTCCTCGTATTTTTTCTGTGGGGATAACGATTGTAAATGTTGTTGTAATTTGCTCCCATAATAAAATTTTTGAATATGCTTTTTTGAGGAGTATCTTGTTTTGACAAAATGACAATGTTTTTCATAAAATAAAATCTTAATCTGCTTATTTGTGGAAAAATGCTTTCTTTTTGATTTTGGCAAATGTTAAAATTCTAAGCCCTCTGGAACGCTCCAAAATGAAGCTCACTGAACTTTTCTCGAAGAAAGGGGATTTTATGCGTAGTTTCTAAAGGTTCTGTGAATTGTGAAATAGTGTTTCGTTTTTAGACGATTCTTTTACATTTATTTATTCTCGGCGAAGAGTCTTTGAAAAAAAAGTACTAAGTTTTCAAAATTCCAGCGCACAGTTTTTTTCTTCGCAGCGCACTGCAATTTTATTTGCAGCGCAGTGGAAATTCTCTCACTGTGCACTGAAAATTTCACGACAGTGCGCTGAAAAAATAAAAGCAGTGGAGAGCGGAGAAAAAGACAGTTTGCTTCGACTGAAATGTTAAGAAGTGTATAATTGACTACTTCGGAAGAGTGTCTGGATAGAAACTTAAAAATGAGTGGGTTTGAAGCGGTGTTTGAGAGTGAAAATGGTGGATTTTGTTGTAATACATTAATAGTCAGAATATTATCAGAATACTCAAAATAATCGAAAATTTGCGTCCGGCACGTTTTTTTGAGTATTTTGAAGATTTTTATATCTTGCTGATTTTCAATAATTTATCTTTGTGTTGAATTTTTCGTCTTTTCGTCCTCGTCAAAAAATCGCTCGAAGTGTTAAATTTTCATTTTGGACGAAAATATCATTTTGTCAAACTGAAAAAGTCGATTTTAGCGTGCTTTTATAGGTGTATGGTGAATAAACCTATAAAATACAGTTAATAAGCAAAAGTTCTATTCTGACAACCCAAAATGCCTCCCCATTCGCAGCATCGCGGATGGGGAGGCATTGTCTATATTTGTATAACTTCATTATTTATACCCTTTGTTCTGTACATACAGTCCCGGAATGTAGTAGAGCTGATTGTAAGGAATGGGATAGAATTCGTTCTTGCCCGCAGTGTAGTGGGCATCACCGTAATATTGAGCATACGTTTGTCCGTCATACTGCACATTTTTCTCCGTCTCGAAATATTGGTTGAGCGTAGCCGAGGCAATACCCCAACGGCGGAGGTCGAAGTAGCGTCCGTTCTCCATTGCCGTTTCCAGTCGCCGCTCCCATTGCAGACATTTACGTGCCGATTCCTTGGACTGGAAGTAGGAAGAAGGATAGATGGCAATCTGGCAATAGTCTGCCGCATATCCGATGTGCTTGTTCACCGAGTTGGCGGCACGCTGACGTATGTCGTTGATGATTGTTCTTGCCTCGCTCATGCGGTCAAGTTCGATGAGAGCCTCTGCGCGCATCAGCATTACATCCGTGTAGCGAAGTACATAGTCGTTCATGGCGAAAGCCTGCCATGAGCCGTTGTAGGTCTCGCCTTTGGAACGTTGCGGCACTTCCTTCAGCGATGTGTAGTATCCGTAAGTGTTCGGTGTGCGTGAGTTGTCTTTTGTCAGTGTATATTCAGCCTCGTATTTGTAGGGCCATGATGGCATACCTACGGTGTGGAACAGGCGCGGGTCCCATTTCTGCTCCGAAGCGACGCCTCTGACCGGATAGTCCGTTTCATCGTTGTATTCGTCGAACATCGGCAGACCGTCTTTAGTTTTGAACGCATTGACAAGATTCTGTGATGGTTTGTGGAAGTCCCATCCGCACGACCATATTCCCCAACAGCCGTTCTGCATGTTAGACCAGTTGGCGCGTCCGAAGTTTGTGTGGTCTTCGGCATAATCGGAAGTCTGCACAGCGAAGATGGACTCCTTGCTGTTCTTGTATTCAGGAAGGAAGATGTCACCGTAGTCTTCAAGATAGTCGAAGTGGGAGGACTTGACCACCTCGTCCGTGTAATCCACCACTTTCTGCATGTATTCCTTGTTGATGAAGTCCGTACCGTCTGTGGCTTCGTAGCCGTCGCCCCATGCGATGGTGAGATAGCACTTGGCCAGATACGATGCTGCGGCAATCTTATTGGTGCGTCCGCCACCATCTTCTGCCACTTCGGGCAATACATCGTATGCCTCCTTGAAATCGGTGATGACTTTCTGGAAAAGTTCCTCGTATGTGTATTCATCGTTGCGCGTCTTTTCCTGCGTGTGGTTGACGAATACCTTTTCGTCTATCCAAGGAATCTGACGGAACATCGTCAGCAGCTTGAAATAGTTGTGGGCACGCAGGAACTTTACTTCGGCGGTACGCCGTGCTGCCGTTTCGGCTCCGAGTTTCTGGTTGCCGTACTGCTCCAGTGACACGAGCGCACGGTTGCAGCGCGACACGTTGCAGTAGAGCCGGTACCACAGTTCGTCAAGTTCGCCGGGTGTAGCAGTGAGTGTTGACCATATTTCCATAGGGTGATAGCCGGTATCCGTCGTTCCGGAACCGCCTTTCAGGCAGTCGTCCGACGACACATCGCCGTAGGGCCAGAGGTTGAAGGGATAAGAGAACCAGCAGTTGCCGAGCGAAGCATACGCTGCTGTGACCATTTCTTCGGGTTGTGAATAGGCGAGGTCGCCGTCGATGACACCTGTCGGAGGCACATCAATAAAGTCGTCGCATGAGGCTGCTGAGAGCATGAGTGCGGCAGCGAGGAATAATTTATAGGTTTTCATGTGATTGTAATGATGCTTTTTGAGTTGTAAAATAAGGTTTTTTCTTTTTTCATGTTTTGCCATGTCAGAATCCGATTTGCAGACCGAAGGAGAGGGAGGTCGGTATCGGGTATGCCCAGTTTGCGTTCTCCGGGTCTGTGCATGTCAGACTGTTGCTCTTTATCGTCAGCAGATTCTGACCGGAAAGATAGACGCGCGCTCTTGATATGTGGAGCTTTCCGAGCAGACTTTCCGGCAGTGTGTAGCCCACTTGGAGTGTGCGGAGTTTTGCGTATGAGCCGTTCTCCACGAAGTAGGACGATGCGCGCCCCTCGTCTCCTGTGTTGTTGGTGGTCAGTGCCGGAATGGTGGAAGCGGTGTTGTCCGGTCTCCATGCGTCCAGCAGACGGCTGCCTTTGTTGCTTCCGGCATCGGTGATGCTCCAGAAGTCGGTCTGGAACTTCTGGTTGTTATATACGTCCTGCCCGATGACACCCTGCCAGAACATGGTGAGGTCGAAGTTCTTGTAGTTCAGCTCGATGTTGAGACCGAAAGAGAAGTCTGGCACCGGATTGTATATCCATGTCTGGTCGTCGGCATTGATGATGTTGTTGTGGTCAATGTCCGCATATTTGAGTCCGCCTACACGTGCATTGTCTTGTCCCGAAGCAGCCACTTCCTCTTGGGTCTGGAAAAGTCCTTCGACGACATATCCCACGATTGAACCGTATGGTTTTCTTGCCTCCACTAAGTTTTGTGTGGTGGTGTGGACGTATGAGCCTGTGGTGGTTGAGGGCAGATAGGTTACACGGTTACGGAAAAAGTCGAGATTGAAATTCACGTGATAGTTCAGTCCGCATGACAGACGGTCGCGGTAGCCCACTGCAAACTCCATACCCCAGTTGCGCAGTGACGGACCATTGAGCCACGAAGCCCCTCCTTCGCCCATGGCACCGAGATAAGCCGGAGCGATGAGCATGTCTTTTACATCCTTGATGTATGCATCGGCAGAGCCGTACAGACGGTGGTTGAACAGGCTGAAATCAATGCCGGCATTATATTGTATGGTGGTTTCCCACTTGAGATTGTCGTTGGCGGTCTGGTTGGCGAGATAGCCCGAAGGGAATATTCCCGACTGCTGGAGCAGCAGGTCATAGGCTGTTGAAGTGACGCGGTCGTTGCCGTAGTCTGCCACATAGAGTGCATAGCGGGCTGTGTTGGAAATGGCTTGGTTGCCGGTTTTACCCCACGACAGGCGCACTTTTAGGTCGTCCATCCACGGTTGGTTCAGATGCTGTGACAAGCGGTAGCCGAGGGTTGCGGCAGGGAATGTTCCGTAGCGGTTGTTCTTTCCGAAGCGTGACGAACCGTCGCGGCGGATGGTGAATGAGGCAAGCAGCAGGTCGTTCCAGTTATAATCAGCTTTGCCGAAGAATGAGGCAAGAGCGTAAGCCGATTTGTTTCCGGTGGATTTCTCTACTCCTGTGGATGCGTCGGGCCACATGTAGTCGGGTGTTTCGATGACGAAATCTTCGTTATAGCCCGACACATCGGTGCGCGACTGCTTGTAGAGTTCCATTCCGGCGAGTACATGGAAATGGTGTACGTCATGGAGGTCGAATGAGTAGTTGGCTGTGTTGCTCCATGTCCATTTTGTGTCATTGGCATGTGACACAGTTGTAGAATTGACATCATTGTTCACAATGTCGCTGTGGAACGTATATGAGTAAGAGTGGATGAATGCTCCATCGAAGTCCAGACCGAAGTTGGAACGGAGCACGAGTCCTTTTACAGGCTTTATATCTACGTAGGTATTGCCGAAAAGTCGCCATACGTTCAGACTGTTGTCGCGGTTGAAGTCAAGTTCTCTGAGCGGATTCTGTCGGTCGCTCATGCCGCCCACCGGACCAGCGTATGTTTTTCCGTCTTCTTCAAACACCGGTACGGTTGGTGCCATCTTCAGGGCATTCTCAAGCGGTTGGCAGTCAACTTGCTTCGTGTGCGTGAGAGTGAAGTTTTCGCCTATGGACACGATTTTGTTTATATTGTATGACGTATTGACACGTGCGGATATGTTCTCAAAGTTGGTATATTTCAGAATACCGTCGTTCTTCTTATAGCCGAAAGACAGCAGGGAAGAGCCTTTGTCGCTGGAACGCTGTATGGACAGGTCGTAGTTTTGGGCGAATCCGACGCGTGATATGGCATCCAGCCAGTCGGTGTCGGCATATTTCATGGTACGTTTGCTGTTGATGTAGCCGCCGTACAATCCGTTCACCTTGTATTTCTCGTATGTGCCACTGGCGGGATTATATACTTGTATGGGTGTGCCGGAAGAAGCTTTCAGGTCTAATCCGTAGTTGCTTGCATACGCAACAGGGTCTATTCCGTCATTGAGTGCTGCCTGTGCCATAGCTGTGGCATATTGGGCGGTGTTGCACAGATTCATGGTGGATTGCGATGTGTAGAACTGCGCTGTCAGGTTGGTGGAGAAGTCTATCTGCACCTTGTCTTTTCCTGCTTTCTTGCCGCTCTTGGTGGTGATGATGATGACACCGTTTGCGGCGCGTGAACCGTAGATGGAAGCTGAGGCGGCATCCTTTAATACCTGCATACTCTCGATGTCGTTCATATTGAGAGAATTGAGCGAAGCTGTAGTCGGCACACCGTCGATGACGAACAGCGGGTCTTGTGAAGCATTGAATGAGCCGATACCGCGTATGCGTACAGTTCCTGTTCCGCTTGGCGAACCGTTGGCGGTAATGGTCATGCCCGGTACTTTCCCTTGTAGTGCTCGCATAGGGTCTGTGTCCGGACTTGTTTCCAAATCTTTTGTGGATACTATGGATATGGCTCCGGTGAGGTCGGCTTTCTTTTGTGTGGAGTAGCCTACTACCACCACATCGTCTAGACTTTTACTGTCCTCCTCCAGCGCTATGTGCATCGTCTCTTGTGCCTCGGTTGTGATGCTATTAAAACCGATATAAGAAATAATGAGTCGGCTGCCAGAAGCCACCGTGAGGGTGAAGTTTCCGTCGAGATCGGCTGTCGTGCCTGTGTTTCTGTCTGTTTCGGAAATGATTGTTGCTCCTGTTAAAGGTTCGTTGTCGTTCTTTGACACGACAGTGCCATGTACGGTGATGTTTTGTGCGTAAGTCATCATCGGCATCAGTAAAGATAGCATGGTAATTAATAGTTTTGCTTTCATGATTGGTTGACTTTTAATGTTTGAGTTCGATTTGCGTTAACAACATCGCAAAGGTATGATGGCAGAAAAACTACAGATATAAAAAATGTAAAGTTTTCTGCAAAAAATGCACAAGGAAACAAATGTTTCATAGAATGAAACATTTATACAAAATGTAAGTCCTTATATTTTATGATTTTACGTAAGATGTGTGGAGTAATGCTGAAGATGCTTCCTGTTGTGTTTCTTGGTGTTTGGTGAATGTTCTGATTTCAGTCGAACACTTCTTGAAGTATCTCCAGTGATTTGAGTTCCGGGAAGGAAGGAATGTGAAGTCTGTAATATAGGTTGAGCAATTCAAGGATGCGCTGACGTTGTTTGCGTGAAAAGCGGAACAGATGCATTGTGTGGTAGTTCATGCGGAAAAGATGAGGTATAGATATGGCCTCTTCCGGATAGATGAAGTAGGGGTGTGAAGGCTGGGTTTTGGTGAACATTCCTTCGGGAAGATTGAAGAACATGCCTGCATTATAGTTCTCCGTATTGGGCATTATGCCGATGAAACGAAGTAGTCTTAACAAAAAGACAAGATGGAAGTTCGGGGCAGAACTTGTTGAGGAGGCATCTAACCACTGCAATGAATATTCCAGATATGAATATAGAGCAGTGTTTTTCTGTTCTCTTTGGAGGGCTGCACTGAGAAATTCCGCAAGAAAGATGGCAATGGCTGATTTCAGAGGTGAGAAGCGCAGGTCAGTGTAAGTGTAATATAAGTAGGCTTCTTGAGGCTGTGACAATCGCATGGACGAATGTTGGTCGCAGTCGAACTCCACCATGTTTAAAGGTTGCCACAGTGTGCCGCTTATGGATGTTTTGCGCAGACGTGCACGGGGCACAACAAATGATTGTAAGCCGTGAATGTCTGTAAATAGGCTTGCAATCATTTTGGAGTCATTGTATTTTACTGTTCTAAGTACTATACCTCTGAATTTCTCCTGCATATATATGCTTTATGATTAAATAGAAGACTGTAGATGAATGTTTGGGAAATGTGTTTGTTCTTTTCTGTATTTCCGAAAAAAGAATTGGAATGTTTACAATTAGAATGTCCGCAGTAGAAGCCCTGCATATATTCTGCTTTTCGGATGGATACCGTGTTGATGGGCTTCTACTGTGGACATAATTTGTTTTACATCTTGCTCATTGCCTGTTCAAGGTCGGCGATGATGTCATTTACGTTTTCTATGCCGACAGAAAGTCTGATAAGGTCTGGTGCAACACCAGCTTCGCGTAGCTGCTCGTCGGAAAGTTGTCTGTGAGTGTGACTTGCCGGGTGTAGTACGCATGTACGTGCATCAGCCACATGAGTTACAATGCTGATGAAATCGAGGTTGTCCATGAACCGTATGGCTTCTTCACGACTGCCTTTGATGCCGAAAGCAATTACACCGCATGAACCGTTCGGAAGGTATTTCTGTGCTAATTCATAACTCTTGCTGCTTTTCAGACCGCAATAGTTGACCCAACTTACCAGAGGATTCTTTTCAAGCCATTCTGCCACAATTTGTGCGTTCTCGCAATGGCGAGGCATACGCAGATGCAGTGTTTCAAGTCCGAGATTCAAAAGGAAAGAATTTTGAGGAGCTGGAATAGAACCTAAATCGCGCATGAGTTGGGTGACAAGCTTGGTGATATATGCTTTCTTTCCGAATGCTTTAGTGTATGTCAATCCGTGGTAGCTGTCGTCTGGAGCACACAGTCCCGGATACTTGTTGGAATATGCGTCCCAGTCGAAGTTGCCGCTGTCTATCACTGCACCGCCTACTTGGGTTGCGTGACCGTCCATGTATTTGGTTGTAGAGTGTGTAACGATATCGCATCCCCATTCGAAAGGACGGCAGTTGATAGGAGTGGCAAATGTATTATCTACAATCAATGGAACACCATGTTTGTGTGCAAGCTTGGCAAAACGTTCTATGTCAAATACATTTCCTCCCGGATTAGAGATTGTTTCGCCGAAGAAACATTTTGTGTTTTCTTGGAATGCGGCTTCAATGCGCTCGTCATCCCATTCCGGGTCAACGAATGTACATTCGATTCCGAGTTTCTTCATCGTTACTCCAAAAAGGTTGAATGTGCCTCCGTAGATTGTGTTTGAAGTGATGAAGTGGTCTCCTGCCTGACAGATGTTGAAGATGGCATAGAAGTTTGCTGCTTGGCCGGAAGAGGTCAGCACACAGCCGACACCACCTTCAAGGGCATTAATCTTTGCTGCAACGGCATCATTGGTAGGATTGGCAAGTCTTGTATAGAAATATCCTTCGTCTTCAAGGTCGAACAAACGTGCCATTTGTTCGCTTGTCTCATATTTGAAGGTTGTGCTTTGGTAGATTGGCAAAACGCGCGGTTCGCCTTTTTTAGGTGTCCAGCCGGCCTGTACACATAATGTTTCCAGATTCTTTTTCATCTTTGTTTGTATAGTTATAGTTTTCTTTTTACTGTTTGTGATATAATGTGTCAAAAGGACTTTTACCCCATTCAAGTTCCATTTTCATTGAAGGAGAGTCCATCTTAAATTCGTTCATGTATTCGAGAACTTTTATTTTCAGATGTTCTTCCCATATTTCTTCAAGACTGGGAAGAACTTCAATTTCCACGGGTACAACTCCGTCTCTCAGCATTTCAAGTTGTGCCGCAGCTGCATTTGAAACATCTACTATAAGTTTCTTTCCAAACGGACCTCTGTCTGCCACGATGACGATGGTTGTTTTGCCGTTTTTCTTGTTAGTGACTTTTAACCTTGTTCCAAAAGGTAATGTACGGTGCGCACATGTAAATCCTTCTTTGTCGTAACGGCTTCCGTCGCTCATAAGATGTCCATGCATACGTGCAGAATAATAGGTGGCGAGTCCGGTTTGCACTTTTGTGTCTTGTGCAGTTACCGTAATGGAAAAAAGCAAAGAGAGGTATATACCTAATATGAAAAATCTTTTTGTCATCATATAGTATCGTTCAATGGCATATCGCATACAAATATACGTCATAAATTTTGTAATACGACAGAATGAACGAAAAATGTGCCGACACGGTCAGAAATCACTTCTTTTTGGTCGGCACGAGAATATATGTAAGAATTGAATGAATTTGGAAGTTATCCTGCTTTGAGGATAACTTCCAATAATTTATTCGGCGAGTGCGCCTGTAAGAACAATTTTATGCAATTCCCTGATTGCAGATGCCCTCTGCTTTTTTAGGCATCTATATTTGCGTAAGTGGCATTACGCTCGATAAAGTCTCGTCGTGGAGCGACATCGTCTCCCATCAACATTGAAAACGTATAGTCAGCTTCTGCAGCGTCTTCTATTGTAACTTGTTTCAGCAGACGGTTCTCCGGGTCCATAGTTGTTTCCCATAGTTGTTCTGGATTCATCTCACCAAGACCTTTGTAACGCTGAGTCTTGACACTTCCCTCTGTACCATCACCGTATGTATCAATGAAACGTATTCTTGCTGCCTCATCATAGCAATACTCGCTGATTTTGCCTTTGGTACATTTATAAAGTGGTGGAGTTGCAATATACAGACGACCGTCGCGTATGAGTTGCGGCATATATCTGTAGAACAAAGTCATCAAAAGTGTGTCGATGTGTGAACCATCGACATCGGCATCGGTCATGATGATGGTTTTGTAGTAGCGCAATTTGTCATAATTCGCTTCTTTGCTATCAGTCGGGTCAAGTCCGAAACGAACACCAAGTGCCTGAATAATGTTGTTGACCTCTTCATGTTCGAAAGCTTTGTGCCACATGGTCCTTTCTACATTGAAAATCTTACCACGGATAGGCAGAATAGCCTGAAAATGACGGTTGCGTCCTTGTTTTGCCGAACCTCCGGCTGAATCTCCCTCCACGATGAACATTTCGCAGTTGGCAGGATCCTTGTCCGAACAGTCTGCAAGTTTTCCCGGAAGTCCTCCGCCGGTCATTGGACTTTTCCGCTGTACGCTTTCGCGGGCTTTGCGGGCAGCCACACGCGCTGTAGCGGCAAGTACCACTTTGTCAACAATCATCTTGGCTTCTTTCGGGTGCTCCTCCAAGTAATTGGTGAGTGCTTCTCCCACGGCCTGATTGACAGCACCTGCTACTTCGTTGTTGCCAAGTTTGGTTTTTGTCTGACCTTCAAACTGAGGTTCTGCCACCTTGACAGAAATAACCGCAGTAAGTCCTTCACGGAAGTCTTCTCCGCTGATTTCTATTTTCTGCTTTTCCAGTTTCTCCAATATCTTGTTATCCTCAGCATACTTCTTAAGTACGCGAGTAAGTGCAGAACGGAAACCGGTCAAGTGTGTACCGCCTTCTATGGTGTTGATATTATTTACATACGAATGCAGGTTCTCGCTATATGATGTATTGTACATTATAGCAGATTCAATAGGAACTCCCTGCTTTTCTGTATTAAGATATATCACGTCATTGAACAGGTGTACACGAGTTGAATCTATATAACGCACAAAATCCTTCAGTCCGCCTTCAGAATAGAATACATCCTTGCGTATGCCTTCTATTCCCTGTTCTGCATTGATGTCCTGACGCATATCTGTAAGCGTTATTGTTATTCCGGCATTCAAATAGGCGAGTTCTCGCATACGGTTTGCCAGAATATCATATTTGTATATTTTTGTGATGAAAATGCTGTCGTCTGGCCAGAATTGCTGACGTGTACCGCGAATCGTTGTCTCGCCGACCACTTTCACATCATACACAGGTTTTCCGCACGCATATTCCTGCTGATATATCTTTCCGTCACGGAATACTTGCGAAATCATTTTTGTTGACAATCCGTTAACACAGCTTACACCTACACCATGTAAACCTCCGGATACTTTATAGGAGCCTTTGTCGAATTTCCCACCGGCATGAAGTACTGTCATGACAACTTCGAGTGCAGAACGATGCTCTTTTTCGTGCATGTCAACCGGTATTCCTCTTCCGTTGTCTTGTACTGTGATGGAGTTATCTTCGTTTATTGTCACCTCAATATGAGTGCAATATCCGGCAAGAGCTTCGTCGATGGAGTTGTCCACCACTTCATATACAAGATGATGAAGTCCTTTCTCACCTATATCGCCAATATACATGGCAGGGCGTTTGCGAACAGCCTCAAGCCCTTCAAGTACTTGTATGTTATTTGCGGAATAATTATCACCGCTGTTAATGATTTCGTCCATTATTTACAATATCTTTTTACGCTACAAAATTAATCATTTTACATGAGAAAATGAAAAATTAGTGTTGAAATATTCGATGCGGAATGCTGCTCTCCCGTTTGTTTTGGAGAGCTTGTTGCAGTAGGGGTAATCCGCTAATCCGTAAGGTCGGGAGGAAGACGTTGCCGGCTATGAAGAATAATGCCGGAGTTCTGCGGAAAATGAAAAACCGGACTTCAAAAAATGAAATCCGGTATATATAACTTACGCTATGACTTTTATCGAAATCGGGATGTTAAGCAAGTTTTGCTACGCGTAACATTGCGCCTGATTTGAGATTTGCAGCTTTCTTCCAGTGAATAATGTTTCTTTTTGCCAACTTATCCAACATCTTTTGGAGTGTAGGTATCATCGCTGCTGCCTCTTCCTTGTTGTCTAATGCACGGAACTTACGAAGTGTGCTACGCATTGTCTTTGCGTAGTAGCGGTTGTGCAATCTTCTCTTTTCAGACTGACGAATACGTTTAATCGCTGATTTGTGATTTGCCATTTTATATTTGTTCTTTTTTTATTCTTACGATAACAACTAAGTTCTTTTTTTGTAGCCCATAGCAGAGTCGAACTGCTCTTTAGAGAATGAAAATCTCTCGTCCTAACCGATAGACGAATGGGCCAGCCTGTGGCGAAAGCCTTGCAAAATGTTTTCCCTTTCGTTTTGCGGTTGCAAAGGTAGGCACTTTTTTTGTACTACCAAAACATTGGGCTCTTTTTTTTCAAAAAAAAAGCATTTTTCTTGTGCACAAACATTTAAATAAGGGATTATACCTATTTATATTAAAGGCATGTGGCTGATTTTGCACTTTTGCATGGAAAATATGGGTATCGGGTATTTAAAATACCTGATACCCATATTCTATATAAAAAGGTTTGATTTTACCTATCCTCTACTTCCGTAACTGTTTACGTCAGGGTTGATATCTCTGGTGGCTTTTCTTATTTCTTTGTCCGTCGGATATTTCCCGTCCGTTTTTATCTGCTGTATTGGCAGCCCTGGATTCATGCCATAGTCGGACGGACATTCTTTTTTGCTTTCTTTTTTATTCATGCGACATATTTTTATTGCTTGTCAGTGAAATTTACTTTTGTATGCAAAAGGTGGAGCTTCGTTTACCGCTTGTTCAGCTTTGTCCACAACTTCTTCTGCCTTCTCTGCAACTTCAGAACCGATATCTTTTGCTTTTTCTTTGGCTGAATATAGGAAATCTTCTGCATTGTCTCGCATCTTGTTCCATTTGCAACATGCTTTATGTCTCAGTTTCTTGCCTCTGTTTGAAGAATAAAAATGCTGTGCGAAAGCTCCTATTGCGGCACCGACTGCGATGCCCAGTACTAAACTTGATGAGTTACTTGCCATAATTAAGATTTTTTTAGTGGTTAATATGTAATTTGTTATATTTGCTCATCTTTACGGAATGATGAGCGAGTTGAATTTTTATGTGGTTATTTTTCACATGAGCGGTTTTTTCTAAACAGGGATAGAATCCACAATAATAATATGGCTCCTGCTACTGAAGTGATGAGGCTGCCTAATATTCCGGCTGTCGTTATGCCGAGCAAACCGAAACACCATCCTCCGAGCAAACCTCCTACTATTCCTACTATCAGATTGACTACGATGCCAAAACCGCTTCCTCTCATAATCTTTCCGGCGATGAATCCGGAGAGTGTACCGATGATTATATACCAAATGAATCCCATATCACTTTTGTTTTTAGTTTGTAAATCTGTTAGTGCAACTTGCCGTAAGTGATGCGCATCTTCCGTTCAGTGCTGCTGACATAGAAGAAACATTGCAGATTGAAAAAAGTTCGGGAGTTTTTTGATTTTATTGAAGATTTGTGAGGTGTACAGAGCGTATTCGTGTATTTGACATGAAAATTTTCCAACAAAAAAGACAGTGAATCTCACGATTTACTGTCTTCACAATACATTAATTTATGAAAAAGCTTCTTTTCTTTTTGGCTCTTGTTTTATCTCATACTTATGGATAGCATAATTCTCTTAACATGCCAGATTGACATCATTGTTCTCTGCCATCTTCCTCAAATTAATGAGTGCGTATCTCATCCGCCCTAACGCAGTGTTTATGCTTACACCTGTTTTCTCCGCAATTTCCTTGAAGCTCAGTTCCTTGTAGAAACGCATAAGCACAATCTCCTTCTGATTGTCAGGGAGCATACGGATGAGTTCCTTCACTTCTTTGAGAGTTTGCTTGTCTATCATCTGTTTCTCAATATTCTCTTCGGTCACAAGCGAAGCGTCATTGAGAAGGTCGAAATCGGTACTGTCGTTGGAGATGGTGTTGTCTCCCTTGCATTGACGGTAGTAGTCAATGATGAGGTTGTGTACTATACGCATCACCCACTGGGAAAATTTTCCATTTTCCGTGTATCGCTTGCTGCGTAAAGTGGTTATTATGCGGACAAAAGCGTCTTGAAACAAATCTTCTGCGACTTCTTGGTTGTGTACCGAATAAGTGATATAAGTAAATATCTTACTCTCATATCGTTTCAGCAAAACGTCAAAAGCACAGTCGTTGCCTTCTATGTAAGATTGAACCAATCTTTCATCAGTCAGTTCATTTAGTTTTCTCATTATGCTTTTATTTAATGTTTAGCGTAATGTGTTCTCAATAGGCAACAATGTTTTTAGAGTTAATAATTTATTTTGGGTTGCAAATTAAATTATTCTCTCGTAAAAAGCCAACAATATTGAAGATTTTGTTTGTCTGCCTTTTGTTTTTTAACAGAAAATCATACCTTTTTCGTATTTGAATCCTCTTAGAAAGTCGGAAACGGACATTTTCTTTTTCCCTGCAATTTGCAAAGTCTTTATTCCTATATATCCGTCTGAAACCGCTACTTTCAGTGCCGTTTTTCCGTCGCTTACGATGGTTCCGACAGGAGGCAGACATTCGGAGGTGAAAATCTTTTCTGTTTCAAAGATTTTTACGGATGTACGTTTGCCGTTGCTTTCCAGCTCTGTCCATGCGGCAGGGTAGGGGCTTAGTCCGCGTATGAAATCATAGATTTGTTTAGCAGTCTTCCCTTTCCAGTCAATGCGGCAGGTGTCATGGAATATCTTAGGCGCTGGACGCAGTTCCTCGTTGTCAGCTGTCATAGTGGCTTGCGCCGTGGTGTGTATGTCGCCGGCTATAATGTGGTTGACAGTTTCGATGACAAGGTCTCCTCCCAGCGTCATAAGTTTGTCATGGACCTGTTCTGCATTGTCCGTGTCTTCTATCGGAACTCTCACCTGCTGTATCACCTCTCCCGTGTCAATTTCGTGCTTCAGGAAGAATGTCGTTATACCGGTTTCTTTGTCGCCGTTTATGATCGCCCAGTTGATAGGAGCCGCACCGCGATATTGTGGAAGCAGCGAAGCATGTAGATTAAATGTGCCCAACGGCGGCATGTTCCATACTACTTCCGGCAGCATTCTGAATGCCACAACGATTTGTAAGTCGGCTTTCAACGAGCGGAGTTCTTCGATAAATGTCTCGTCTTTCAGCTTCTCCGGTTGCATCACCTTCAGCCCTTTTTCTAAAGCATATTGCTTTACCGGACTTGCTTGGAGCACGCTTCCGTGTCGCCCAATAGGTTTGTCGGGCATGGTGATTACTCCTACCACATTATACCCTCCTTCAACGAGGCGGCGCAGACTCTCTACTGCAAAGTCGGGAGTGCCCATATAAACTATTCTGAGTTCTTCTTTTTTCATGCTCTTGATGTTTTTTCTGTGTTGTAATTTAGAGGTTGTCTTCGGCGGACTCCCCATGCAGTTTTAGGCAAATTGTATTCACAGACTCCTCCGCTTAAAAGCAGTTGAATACATAAGGAGTATGTCGAATACTACCACATAGTTCTAAAATTTAAAAGTCAGTTACTAACATTTTATTTCCCTTGTGCATCAGTCAGAAGTGAATCTGACCAGAGTCTGCCTGTAGGAATTGAAAAGTCCGGAACGTGAGATAAATCCCATGAACTTCCCCTCTTCATCCACTATCGGCAGGTTCCAAGCCTGTGTCTCGTCGAACTTTGCCGTCGCCACTTTCAGCGTGTCGGATATAGTCAGTATTGCCGGTGGCTCTTTCATAAATGCTCCTACAGCATATCGGTGGTAAAGCTCTTGCCTGAACATCACATGCCGCACGGCATCGAGTGTGACGACACCAATCAGTCTGCCAGCTTTGTCAACGACAGGAAATAAGTTTCTGTGCGATTTGGCTATGACATTGACAAATTGCCAGAGATCCATGTCGGGAGTGACTTTCTTGAAGTCTTTCTCTATGACGGAATTGATGCTGAGCAACGTGAGTATGGCATTGTCCTTGTCGTGTGTAATCAGTTCGCCTTTGCGGGCGAGTCGCATAGCATAGATGCTGTGCGGTTCAAATACATTTATTGTAAGATATGAGACGACCGATACAATCATCAGCGGAACGAACAACCCATATCCTCCCGTCAGTTCGGCAATAAGGAATATTCCGGTCAGCGGAGCATGCATCACCCCCGACATAAGTCCTGCCATGCCGTAGAGCGAACAGTTCTTTGCCGACAGCACACCATCCTCTACCGATACCATAGATAGCGATGTGTTCCAGAGGTGGGCGAAGATGAAGCCTGCCACACATCCGAGGAACAGGCTTGGGGCGAACACTCCTCCGCATCCTCCGCCTCCGTTGGTAGCTGTAGATGCGAATACTTTGAAGAGAAGGACAAGCCCGAGATATATCAGCAGGTTGTTGTCGTTGCCGTAGAACAATGTATTGTGCATGATGTCCGATGCACTTGCATTGTTCAGCAGCTGTGTGATTACGTCATACCCTTCTCCGTACATGGCAGGGAAGAAGAAGATGAGCACACCGAGCACGGTTGCACCGAGGACGAATTTCACCCATCTGCTTTTCAGTTTGGCGAATACTCCTTCAAAGCGGTTCATTGTCCTTGTGAAATACAGCGATACGAGTCCGCAGAACACTCCGAGGAGGATACATCCGGGGATTATGTCGATGGAAAACTGCTTGTCGAGATAAAAAGAGAACATCGACTCTGTACCGTAGAATGCGTATGACACACATGCCGATGTGATGCAAGTGACGAGCAGCGGTAGCAGTGAAGCCATGTTCAAATCGAGCATCAGCACTTCCAGCACGAATACGAGTCCTGCAATTGGTGCCTTGAATATGCCTGCCACAGCTCCTGCCGCACCGCATCCTACGAGAAGCATCACGGTGTTGGGTGGAAGATGGAAACGCTTGCCGAAGTCGGAGCCGAATGCGGAGCCGGTGAGCACAATAGGTGCTTCCGCACCGACGGAGCCACCGAAGCCGATGGTTATCGCACTTGCCACCACACTCGACCAGCGGTTGTGCGGCTTTATACGGGCTTTCTTTCTTGAAATGGCATACAGAATTTTAGTCACACCGTGACTGATGTCGTCTCTTACGACATATTTGATGAAGAGTGAGGTGAGCAATATGCCGACAGCCGGATAAAGCAAGTAGAGTCCGTTGGTCTCGGCTTCATCAAATCCTTGTGTGAGGAGAAGCTTTATTTCGTCAACAAGTGTCTTCAGAAGAAAGGCGGCGATGCCGGTACACACTCCGACAAGTAGGCTGAGCATCAGCGTAATTTGCTTCTCCGAGCGGTTGCCTTTTATCCATTGTGTGAGAGCGTTGATGGCTCTTACTTCTTTGCGCCTTTGCGCGGTGTTCATCAGAAACATGGTTACTTGTTTTTTATTGGTGTAGATTGGGCAAGTTCTTTTCTTGGTGTTTTCTGCGGATTGTTTCTGCTTTTTTTAGTGGGTGTATTCACTGACTCCTCATGCAAATTGTATTCACAGACTCCTCCGTCGCTACGCGCCACCTCCCCTAACTTAGGGGAGGAGCCTATA
>X363_Desmarests_Spiny_Pocket_Mouse__coassemble_470_pt1 | contig 25032 bp, 18 predicted proteins | sample X363_Desmarests_Spiny_Pocket_Mouse__metabat2_low_PE_006 | metagenome-assembled genome bin X363_Desmarests_Spiny_Pocket_Mouse
TCTAATTTTATGTAGCCCTATAACATTTTTCTTGAATCATTTTAAAACAGTTTCTGAGAATGTCATGGGTAATGAGATTGAGCGTCAGACGGTCGTGACAGAGCGACTTTGTGATTTGGGCATTCCAAATAGAGTTGCTACTGTTCATCGCACTACTTTCATAACCGCTGTGATAAAGTATTGACAAGTCGGAAGAAAACCGGAAACCAAAAGGCAGCGACCAACGGACTGCAAGACCACAGGAGAAATCGGCAACACGCACATTTTCGTAAGATGGCAGGTCGCTCCACGACAGACCATATACAAAGCCTCCATGCAAGCTGGTATCGAATTTTGGGTTGGCACGGAAGGAGAACGTCAGTTTCTCATCTACCTTGACATGACGTGTAGTGATACGTTCCATCGTAGCACTTGCTTTCGAAAAGTCTTGTCCTCGCCAAACCATGTTTGAGTAGGTTATCCACAGCACATTGTCCACATGCCAGTTACGGGCTTTATCGATAGCGCGATTGAATGTGATACCGGCAAGCGTACTCCAATTACCATTAATATTTTCATTTCGGCGGCTATAGACTCCTGTCTTGCGGTCGTAACAGACCGATGGCATTATCTGATTTGTTGTGATAGAAGCATCGAAATAGGTGTAGAGCATCTGTTCATACCGCGGACAATTCTTCACAAAGTATGCCATAGCCTTATAGGTGTGCTGCGGTTTGAGGTCCGGATTACCTATATTAGTATTAAGCGGATCGTAATGACTTTCATATCCCACCAAATTAGTGATGTCCGGTAAAACGGTTTCTGTCGTAATCGATGCACTATAATAGATATTACGCTTATGAAGTTGTCGCGTAAAACTAATGGCAGGATTGAAGAATGTTTGGTTTCTCCGTACTTTAGTGTTCACATTGCCACGCTGGTAATGCTGGCATCCGCGCTCGTACATCAGCGGTATCTTCAGTTCAAAGTTAGTATAGGATTCTGCACTGCTCTTCAAATAATAAATACGGGCGGAAAACTGGTGCCGCCTTGCACATGTCACTATGTCAAGACTATTTTCCTTATCCATCAGTCCGTCTGAAAGAACAGGAGGTAGTGCATCGATTGATGGAGTTTGCAGCATCCATGCAGCATCGCGGTCTAAACGGTAAGATGGTGCATCATCTGCGTCACGACTCTGACGGAATTTATAGCCAACATCCAAATTCCAGTCGTGTGAAAAGTGAAAAACATACCCAGCCTCAGTTTGCCAGTAGTATTGTTCAAACCAACGAGGTTCGTAGCGGCGACGTAAATCTTGCAATTGTCCGACATCATCATATTTCAATAGGTAATGAGAAAAACTTCTGCCTCTCTGTGTGCTGTAAACACCATCAAGGCGAATATTAAGGCGGTCACCCCAAGGCAGTTTCACGAGCACATGGTTGGCTGTAAATACCTGATGGTCATAACTATGCCGCTTTGCATTGTCTTCCAGACGATACAATGCCCCAGTATCACCACTTACTCGTGCACTATCCTGTTGCTGTGCATCGCTATTTCCATAGTTATATCCAATTAAAGAGGTTAGATACACAGGCGATGTAGATTTGTTACGAGTGAAAGTATTAGTCAAACTGAATTTCATATCATGCGTAAGCCCACTATGACCACGATGAGCAAACTCCCCACCACCCTGCAAGTAATATTCGCTCTCTTGTTGGCTCTGACGGTTATTTTCATTGTCCGTAAATGTCACGGCAAGCTCATTTTTCCAATTTTTACAACGGTCTTCGCTGAATAGGCTCGCATTCACCTCGTTATGCCTTGTTATTCCATCAGTAGGGTCTGACGCATTCCATTCACCATTCTCTCCGGGACGACTCGTTTCATTGACATTGTTACTGTTACCAAAGACCGTAAGACGAGAATGGTCGGAAAAACGCAGACCAAAGGCACGCGCCATCCACCGCTCGGCTGTACCTCCTCCTACCTCAGCGTTGACAGTAAGCCCAACAGAATATTCGCGTTTCAACACCACATCCATCACATAGTCTTTCTTTTCAGCATCATAGCCCAGAAATTCGCTCATATCAGAACATTTGTCATACACCTTTATATTTTTCACTGTATAGTATGGCAGATTGTCGAGCATCATTTTGTTGTTGCCCTTAAAGAAATCAGTACCATTTAGCGTAAGGTAATCTACTTTACGTCCATTTACTAATATATCTCCATTCTCTTTCAGTGTCACACCCGGCAATTGCCGAATGAGTCCGTCAAGCATAGAACCTTGCGGCACATTAAACGCATCTGCATTGTAAACGAGCGTATCGCCCCTCCATACTAACTGTACCTTCGATGCCTTCACCACCACTTCATCAAGAGATTGTTCCAGCATTGAACTTTTTTTCTTTAGATTAATCCACGGCGCATATACATCCTTTGTGCGCTTATAGCATTTTACTTTCATCGCTATGTCAGCCGATTCATATCCTTCATGTTCTGCTTTCAGGATAATATTCTGCGTTTTCGCCGGCAATGAAAAGTGAAACAATGCATTATTCTCATACATATAGGTACGAACCGTATCCACTACAATACCATCGTCTGTCATCAGAGTCACTTTTGAATCTTCAAGTCCAACCTGCAGAAATGAATCAACCACATATCCCCACAAATTTATCCGCTCTTCTTTCTCATTGCTTTGCGCAGAAGCGGATAAAGAAAAGGACAATGCAATAATAAATACAGAAACTATCCAACTCATTGTTATTCTTTTATCGGGTGAAAAAGTTTATGAAATAAAGAGGGCTGTCTAATGTTCTAAGTTTCTACATATACGATTATCATAAACCGTATGCACAGCTTGCTATAGACGTTTCTGTTCATCTTCCGCCGCAGAAGAACCTTTGTATTTGCTCTTGCGAGGCTGGAAATTATAGATGACGTTGAGCGAGACACCGCGTCGGTCATAACTCTGACGTTTGTCAACAAAAATGCCACAAGTATTCATTGTCCAATCGTTGCCGGCTGTGTTGAATATATCGGTAGCTGACAGTTTTACAGTCAGTGCCTTGTGAAGAAAAGTCTTGCTGACTGAGGCATCCATTGTGAACCACATAGTACAAAAACGGTTCGTGTGCATATCACCTTGTGTCTGTCCGTTGATATTGGCAGTAAGCATCCAACCATGAGACAAAGCTAATGTGTTATCAAAATAATATGAGAATATAGGTTTGTTGTGACGCGTATTGTCGAGAGTGAGCCACTGACGATACATTCCGGCAGTGACATTCGGAGTCCAACAGCCCATCGGTTTACTCCAGACAAGATAGAGACTCAAAGCCGACACGTCAATATTCATAGGGTGCATCAGGAGCTGAAGGTTGTCGGCAGGATAAAGCTGCTTGACAAAAGCGTATGTGTCGATACTGCGCATAAAATCAGCTTGAAGCATAAAGCCATTCCACATACCGAACAGTTGAACATCGTGCAACTGCTCATCACGCAACGCAGGATTGCCGCCCTCTATTTCGTGAAGCCCAACATAACTGAGCGAACCGGTCAGTTGGGAATATGGCGGCTTTACCGTGGGCATTCTGTAGCTGAGACTTATTTGTGCATCATCGCTGAAAGAATAGCTCAATGCCAGGTCAGGAGTCAGCTGATGGTCGCGACGGCTTACATTCTCGTCTCGCTTGCCATCTACTTTGAAGTCATAATCAACATACTCAGATCTTGCTCCAAGCGAAAGAGAGAACTTTCCTAATGTCCGCGCCCATGATGCGAACAGAGCCGAGGAAATCTGCCTTGCATCAGTAAGAGACGACGGGATGTATTCTCCTACCTTATTGTTCAACATGCGATAATCAAGAGTTGTATGTGTATAGCTGTCTTGTGTTCCGACAGTAAAATCTCCGTTCCAAAGCGGGCATCTCAAATATAGTTTTCCCGCCCAAAGCGTTGAATTTCTGTAATCGGTGGAGTTCACATCGTCCGCACTTGTATCTGGATAGGTTGTAGCGGTCCTATTATCGGCTTTCGAGGTCTTAAAGTCACCATCGAAATGAAGAAGATATTTGTCAGCAAGGGTGTTCTCATAGTAAACGAATGCAAAATGACTGTGGGCACGTATCCGTTTATCTATCTCGCGACTCAATACAGGATTATTATCAAGCCACTCAGTTCCAATATTATTGAAATCGCCATGTTCTGGACTTAAGCGGTAGTATGCACCGAATGACTGCAAATCTTTTGCATAGTTGAACCCAGCCTTTATCATCCCTGTTATAGTGGGATACGAATTATGCTGACTGCTTCCCACCACAGTTTCTTTCTCTTCATACACAAGCTTGTTAGTAGTAGAACCTTTGATAAGATGGTTGTTGCGGTTTATTATTCCGTTCAGAAAGAAATCCCAGCCTCCGGTTCTGTAGTTCAGTCCAAGATTGTCCATCACAGACCATTTGCGATACCGTTGAAGTTGGAACTGCTCGGTAAGCGACAGTCCTTTCACGAAATTACGTCTGGTGGTAATCCTCAGAACGGCTCCTGTCTCACTTCCGTAAGTTGCTCCGGGAGCCATAAGCAGCTCTACTTTCTTTAGATTAGACGAGAGAATCTGCTGCAATTCCAATTCTCCATCCATCGGTCGCCCGTCAATATAGATTTCGATATTGCTTTTGCCGATGACACTGACAGTATTGTCTTGAACCTTAATCATCGGCAGTTGGGCAAGCACATCCAAAGCAGTGCCAAGGTCGGCAAGATTGGAACCGGGAATAGTGGATACGAGTGTAGAGCCGACAAGTTTAGTCGCAGGTTGTTTGGCAGTTACAACCACTTCTTGCAACTCGCGCATGAGACTGTCAGCAGCCTCCTGATTCTGTGCCAAACCCGACTCAGTTGTGAGAAGAGCAGAAAGAAATGAGATAAATATTTTAGCGTTCATGTGAGTAAAATTTTATGTGCAAAATTACTCACAAAAGCTTTAAAGTTCCAAAACAATCGTCTGACCACAACAATTGCAACATACTATCGTTCAATTAGTTGCGCAGAAACATTCAGAAAAAGTCTGACCAAAGAGGAAACAGAGTCAGAAAATGGCCATAATGTCGGGACAAACAGGCTCTACAAGGGACTTAAGGCGGGCTTTAAGCCTCGATTTACGCTTATAGATTACATCGACGGATTCACCAAGAAGAAGGCTGATTGTGCGTGTAGAAAGCCCACTGGCAAGATACACCAGAAGTTGATACTCCTCAGTTTTGATGTCGGGATAGTTATCCGTGACTTTACAAAGAAGGTTATCCCTACAATCATTCACCGTTTGTTCCAATTCAGAGAATGAGTCAGTGCGTACCGATTCTATTTCACTCTTCACTTTGTCAATTATCGCCTTTCGCTCACTCTTGGTTCCCTGCGATTCGTAATAGGTTTGGCAAAGTGAATCAATAAGGGCAAAACGATTCTCAAGCAATCCGTGCAACTTTGCCTCCAGCCTACCAATATCTTCCCGTCCGGCTTCAATCCGGCTTTTTAGTCCGGAAGCCTCAGCCATCAGAGCATCGTGCTGCAATGATTGTAACTTCATGCGCTGACGCATCCATACTATCATTCCGGTTGCAACAAGCAGGATAATAATGCCGACAAACATATACAGCTCACGCTTTGTCCGCTCCTTATATAAAAGAAACTCCTTTTCTTTCTGAAGATAAAGAGCAGTAGCAAGCGCATCCGAATCACCGGATGACAGAATCAAAGCCTTAAGACGCAACGCTTTTTGAAGTTCATCAGTCTGATTATGCCTTTCGTAGTAGTCTATAGCAATATTAACAATGGTATCAGTAGGAGCTACCAATCTGTTGACAACCATCGCCTCGCTATATAGAAGTGCCCATCGTGCCATAGTCGCGGAATCCTGAAAATCCGACACATCTACTCCATTGAGCTTTGATAAAGCTGTAGAAGGATCGCTCTGCATGAGACGCTGAGCCTCGTCAAGTGCTTTCGGATGAGATTCCGAAAAGCCACAACTGGCAACAACAAAAAGAATAAAGATGTATAGCAGTCCACGCATAATGCTTAATCAGTAAAAATATGTAGTATTTATTTGAGTTTCAAATCGAAGAACATAAAACGGGTTTCCAATGGTTCTTCAGGAGTCAAATCCAAAAAGGCACGTTCCTCCTGCTCGGTCTTATACAATGGTTTAAAACCATTCTTTTCATAGAAATGCATTGTCTTTTCGTTATTATAAGCATCCACAACAATAAAACGACATCCTGTTTTATTATCATTAGCACGAAACCAACCTTTGATAAAATCGAGAATCTGACTACCAATATTAAGTCCCCTACCTCTATATTCAGATGAAACGCCCAAACGTCCAATAAGAACTGCAGGATAATTCATACCACGTTTAGCATTGATAATGCTACGCTGCAAACGGTTTCGTGCTGAACTAGCAATAAATTGTGCTTTAACGCTGTCATTAGCCAAAGTGACTAACCCCAAAATTTTCGTTGGGTCAGAAGTATTAATCCATGCGTATGTCTTACCAAGTAATTCCTTTTCATACAAGAAAACATCTTTCGAAAAGAACTCGTCAAGGTCTTTGTCCAGACAAGAAAAAGGCACACAATAAGCTGCGACGTCTTCCGTATAAGGACACATCACAGCATCATGTTCTAGAACAAAATCATACCCCGATACCATTATTTCTTATCTTTGGGAGGGAATATGAATTCACGTGATTTTTTCAAAAATTCTGCTATCCGAGCTTCGTGTTCCGGAGATAAACGTGGTGTAGGCAACTTGCCATTACGCTCCGCTTCTTCAACGAAAGCTCTTGCAGATTCACCAGTTAAAACAGGTGATGAGTTAATCGTCATTGCCATATCAAATTCCTATAATGCACAAAGTTACAACAATACAACAAATTACACAAGAAGTCGGCTGCAAAAAGCAAAGGAAGAAGCTTCGGAAAATGGACATATACGGATTCAAGGAAGCATCATAGAAACAGACAAAAGATTATATAAACCAACAAAGACCGCACAAAAAAGGCGGCAGAAAAGAATCTCCTGCCACCTTTTTTCTATATCAGATATGTGATTAAGCCTCTGCTACCGTATAGCGATAGTTGTCAAGCTGTGCCACATCCATCTTACGGATATAGTTGAAATGCTTCTCCACTTCACTTTCTGCATAGTTCACAAACACGTTCAAGCTCCTTGCGAAAAGCTCCGGAGCCTTCTGCGCATCCTGAAGAAGAAGATGACACATCACTGTGTAAGCTGTCATTTCATAAAGTTTGCGTGCGCAGAAGTCAAGAAGTTCCTGATTGTCAGCTTCCTTAACTGCATTCGTGCTTGCTTCAAGCTTAGAAGCCATCTCCTTTACACGCTTCATGTAATCCTCGTATTCAGGAGCGACAGGCTGTGCCTCAAAGTCACGGATAACGCTCATGTAAGTACCGTTAGTCACATAACGTATGGCAGCCACTGTCTGAAGCTGAGTGGTTCCTTCATATATACTTGTAATACGAGCATCGCGATAGAGCTGCTGACACTTATACTCAAGCATGAATCCCGAACCACCATGTATCTGAATAGAATCGTATGCATTCTGGTTTGCAAACTCAGAGTTCATACCCTTTGCAAGCGGAGTGAACGAGTCAGCAAGTTTTGCGTATGTCTTCTGCTCCTTACGCTCTTCCGGAGTAAGCTTGCGCTCACGAGCAATATCATCGAGTGCCTTGTATATATCGACATAACGAGCTGTCATATAAAGCAATGAACGTCCGGCATCGAGTTTTGCCTTCATCAGAGCAAGCATATCATAGACAGCCGGGAAGTTGATGATTTCCTTGCCGAACTGCTTGCGGTCTTTTGCGTATGCAAGACCTTCATCGTATGCAGCCTGCTCAATACCTACAGACTGTGCTGCAATACCCAGACGTGCACCGTTCATCAAAGCCATGACATACTTGATAAGACCTAACTTACGGTCTCCGCACAATTCTGCTTTTGCATTCTTATATACAAGTTCACAAGTAGGGCTGCCGTGAATACCAAGCTTGTTCTCTATGCGGCGCACATTCACACCGCCCTGACGCTTGTCATAGATAAACATGGAAAGACCGCGACCGTCTCTTGTGCCCTCTTCAGAACGAGCAAGAACCAAATGGATATCTGAATCACCATTCGTGATGAAACGCTTCACACCGTTGAGCAACCAGCAGCCTTCTTCCTCTGAATAGGTTGCCTTGAGCATGACAGACTGAAGGTCTGAACCTGCATCCGGCTCCGTAAGGTCCATTGACATCGTTTCGCCTGCACAAACACGAGGAATGAAACGCTTGCGCTGATCTTCATCACCAAACTCATAGAGAGTTTCTATACAGTCCTGCAATGACCAAATATTCTCAAAACCAGCATCACCGGCAGAAATAATCTCGTTTGCAGCCGTATAGACAGTGATAGGAAGATTAAGACCACCATAGCGGCGCGGCATGGTCATTCCGTTCATTCCGGCTTTAATGGTCGCATCCAGATTCTCGTATGTCTTAGCTGCATAGCGTACACGTCCGTTCTCGCAATGAGGGCCTTCAGCATCTACAGCCTCAGCATTCGGTGCTATCACGTTTGCTGTGACATCACCTACAATCTCCAATGTCTTGTCGTATGAATCCATTGCGTCCTCAAAATCCTGAGGCGCATAGTCATACTGATCTTTATCCGCATAGTTGCGTTCCTTCAGTTCCACGATACGAGACATCAGCTCGTGCTCCATGTGGAATTTTATCTCAGGATAATCTGTATATGAATTTGCCATAAATTTTTAATCTACCTCAAAGCTTATTTACTATTCTTCTTATAATATTTTATCAGTTTAGGCACCACTTCCTCCACTGTACCATTGATGATATAATCAGCAATCTGATTAATCGGAGCATTAGGGTCGCTGTTGATGGAAATGATGATACCGCTGTCTTTCATACCCGCAATGTGCTGGATTGCACCGGAAATACCACATGCAATATACACTTTAGGGCGCACAGTGACACCGGTCTGCCCAACCTGACGGTCATGGTCAATCCATCCGGCATCTACAGCCGCACGGCTGGCACCGACTTCTGCATGGATTTCCTTTGCCAGTTCAAACAACTGGTCAAAACCTTCCTTAGAACCTACACCATAGCCTCCGGCTATCACGATGTTGGCACCTTTAAGGTTGTGCTTAGCCTTCTCCACATGACGGTCGAGCACCTTCACCACATAGTCTGTCTCCGGCACATATTTTGCCACATCATGGTGAATCACCTCGCCCTGATAGTTCTCGTCAAGAATCTCCTTCTTCATCACACCGTCGCGGACAGTAGCCATCTGAGGGCGGTGTTCCGGATTGACAATTGTGGCAATGATGGAACCTCCGAATGCCGGACGAATCTGATAGAGCTGCTTCTCGTAGTGTTTGTCAACGAATGCACCATCTACCTTCACCTTCATGTCAAAGTCACCAATCTCAAGCTGAGTACAGTCTGCGGTAAGTCCGGAATGAAGAGCCGAAGAAACGCGCGGACCGAGGTCACGACCGATCACAGTAGCTCCAAGAAGACAAATCTGCGGCTGCTCCTCCTTGAAAAGGTTCACAACAGCCGATGTATGAGGAAGGGATGTGTAAGGGAAAAGTCCTTCAGCATCAAATATATGCACTTTATCAACACCAAAAGGCATTACCTGCTTCTCTACACCGTCGAGTCCGCAACCGATGCAAACACACTCCAACTGCACACCAAGCTGATTTGCCAGCTTACGGCCTTTTGTAAGAAGCTCCAAACTTACGTCAGCAACTTTGTTGCCTTCAAGTTCACAATATACAAATACGTTGTTCATTTCTTTCGTTTTTTAATTTTTAAGCTGACTTGTTTATGGTTCACCATAGCGGACATTCAGAAACCGTTATGTCTCCGCCTTCACATTTCCGGCACGAAACCAACCGGTTTGCCCGAATAAGGCAGGAATCCATAAACCAAAGAACTTAAATATTAGCCAATGGTGTTGCTTTCCAACAGTTCAACAATAAGACTTTCAACATCTGCATCGCTGGAAGTCAGTGTCTTATTCTCTTTTGCCTTGAAGACAATATTCTTCACAGCCTTCACATTAGTAGGCGAACCAGCCTTACCAATCTGCTCAGGATCTGCTTCGATGTCTGCTGCGCCCCACGACTGTATCACAAGATAAGGACGAGCCTCATAGAATGCCTTCTCCTCATCAGAAAGAGCCGCAATCTCAGAAGTGGTCTTTGCCTTCTTATACTTCATGACAAGCTTGGCATTACGGCTGCGACAAGGAGCCGCGCTTCCGTTGACTGTCACCACGATAGGCATAGGACCTTCTACGGTTTCTACACCACCGTCGATATGACGTTTTGCCACAATCTTCTCTTTTGTACATTCCAGAATCTCTTCTGTATAAGTAATCTGAGTCAACCCAAGTTTCTCTGCCACCTGAGGACCGACCTGTGCCGTATCGCCATCAATAGCCTGACGGCCGCAAAGAATGATGTCGTAGTCGCCAATCTTCTTTATACCCTGAGCAAGAGAGTAGCTTGTTGCGAGGGTGTCAGCACCACCGAGAGCACGGTCTGTAAGCAGACATCCGGCATCTGCACCACGGAAAAGTCCCTCACGCAGCACCTCTGTCGCCTTCGGCAGACCCATTGTCAGCATTGTAATAGTAGAGCCGGGATTGGCATCTTTCAATCTCAAAGCCTGTTCCAAGGCATTCAAGTCCTCAGGGTTGAAAACGGCTGGAAGAGCAGCACGGTTTACAGTACCCTCTGGGGTCATCGCGTCCGGTCCGACATTACGTGTGTCAGGAACCTGCTTCGCGAGTACGATGATTTTTAAACTCATATAAAAATATAGGTATAAATTTGTGTTTATAGATTCGTCATTAACTCTTTTACATGCAATAATACCTGCATTTGCAAAGGTAAAACAAAATAAGTTCTGCACCAAAAAAGTAAAGAGTTTTCTGTTTGACAGGCTTTCATATTTCAAGTGTGCAAGAAAAAGGAAAGAATACACCATGAAGAGTGTCCTTATTTATATACAACCAGAGCTATATATATTCACGAAGGAGTCTGTCGAATACATCCGCGAAAGAAGCATGAGGAGCCTGTCAGATAATCTACATAAATCCTTAGCGAGAAAGCATTCAAGCATGCCCTACAAAAAAGATGCCAATGGCGAAAAACAGGAACAGGTAAGAAACGTTTAGTCACAAAAAGCATAAAATCAGGTACAAATAGACAGCAAATTACTACATTTGCCGCCACTATGATTTTCTTAATTGTTAAAATTCCAAGTCCTCTGGCATGCGTCAAAATGAAGTGCACCGAACTTTCCTCGCAGAACGGGGATTCTACACGCATTTTCAAAAGCTTCCGATAAATGTGAAATAGTGTTTCATTTCGGAGTGTTTCTTTTACATTTATTTATTCTCGGCGAAGAGTCTTTTTGGAAAAAGTACTAAGTTTTCAAATTTTCAGCGCACTGTCGCCACATTTTCAGCGCACTGTAAATTTATTTGCAGTGCGCTACAATTTTAAGAACTTAGTAGATTGGAGAAATTTTCAGCGTAGATTTTTTGAAAAAGCACCGGGAAACGGAGAAAAAGACAGTTTACCTCAGTTGAAATGTTAAGAAGTGTATAATCGGCTGTTTGGGGAGAGCGTCTGAACAGAAACCTGAAAATGGGTGGTTCTGGAGCGGTGTTTGGGGGTTAAAATGGTAAAAATGACTGTAATTTATTAATAGTCATCGAATTACCGGAATACTCAGAATTCTCGAAAAATTGCGTCCGGCGCATTTTTTCGAGAATTTTGAGAAATTTTATATCCCATTGATTCTCAATGCTTTATCTTTGTGACAAAAATTTCGTCTTTTTGTCACTGGCAAAAAATCGTCCGAAATGTTAAATTTTCATTTTGGGCGAAAATATCATTTTGTCAAATTGAGAAAGTGGATTTTGTCATGTGTTTTTACTGTTTTAAGAATGAGTGCATTCGAAAGATGTCTCCGTCTAAAACAGCATGGAGGAACTTGTGAAACCTCATTATATATATTTTGATTAGATTATTCGCATGGATTATGTTATGTAACATATATAGCTATGAATGAAAGGTTGTAATAAGTGCTACATTTGTAACATTGTTTAACTTAAAAGCTAATTGATATGAAAAAGGTATTTCTTGCTATTGGGTGTTTGTTTCTATTTTTGGGGATTAGGACCAAAACCGGCTCATTGCCCAGACTGGGTGCCCGATATTCCGGATGGCGATGATTCTGATTACACCAAAGGACCAATGGATGAATATGGCAGATTAAGGGACTTAGATCCGGACTTGAACGATACCATATTTATAAATACTGATTCTGTTTGTTCAAAAAAGAAATTTATTTATAATCATACAGTAATAAAAAGTGGTGCTTCTTTAACATTGCGTGGGCAGACGACTTTTTATCGAAATGCGACGTTAACAGTGGAAGATGGTGCTTCTTTCGTTGTTGATGCTGCGTATGTTAAAGATGCTGATATATCAGTGAAACCCGGTGGAGATGTGAAGGTTATCAACAATGGTGTAATAAGAGGTTGTAAAGGAAAGGATTACATTCTTCCTTTAGGGGCATCAATGGAGGTTAATAATGGTATTATATTTACTTACGAATAAAAAATAGCATTATGAAAAAAAGTATATTTTTGTTTCTTGCGTTGTTTTGTTTGTCCTTCTGCATGTCGGAAGCACAGATACGACCGTTTATAGAGAAAGGCAAGTCTTGGCATATAAGGGCATATACTCCTTATTCTCTTGAATTCGGCACTTATTATACAGAGGGAGCGGATGAGGAATATGATTTGTGTTTCATGGAAGATGCGGATACAGTGATAAATGGAAAAACATATATGAAACTCACTCAGCAGAACGGTTATTATTTAGTTCCATACCGTAATAATGGAGATGTATATGCTATTTTGCGAGAAGAAGATGGAAAGGTATATGCGTGTAACGGAAACGGTAGAGAGATTCTACTGTATGACTTCACTCTGAATGAAGGCGATGAGTTTGAACTACAATCCTTTTACGGTTCAGGGACATACAGCTGCAAGGTGGAAGAAGTGTCATATACAGAGGCAAACGGCATGAGACTGAAGAATATTCTGTTTTCATCAATCTATTCGGAGTTGTCTCCTGAAGAAATAGAAGAAAATACGATGTACACCACATGGACGGAGTGTTTGGGAGGATTGATGCCGCTGAGTCAGCCTTTTGAAACTGCCGATTTTACGGGATATATGGGAATACCCTTTTATGCCACCTATTCTGACGGAAGATATATACCAATACATGTTGACGACCATCGTATTCACGGTCAGCAATTGGTACTTGGAAAGGAAGTTACTTCGGAGATTCCGGAAGACAGGTGGGGACATGATGATTTGAAATATGAATTTGTGGATGAACATACGCTCCATGTGTATGGTACGATGTGGACGAAGCGTAATCCCAATCAGTACATTTATTTGACAGGTGTTCAAGTGGATGTTTCTCCTTGTCCTACTTTTGAATTTAAATTTGAAGTGGACGAACTTGAACCGCAAGTAGAAAGAGAAGGTGCTTATACCGTAGATTTGTATTTTGGAGGGTTTGGTCCGCTTTTCTTAGGTTCTGTTTATAGGTTTACAGACAGCGAGGGAGTGCATGTCGTTGAATTTGACAGAGAACAAGTCTTAGGCATAGATGGACGACACGTGGAAGAAGCCCATGCCGATGAACAGATATTCAATTTGTCCGGCTGCGTGATGAAGAACGTGCCGAAAAAAGGCATATATATAAAAGGCGGAAAGAAGTATATGGCGCGTTAACAATCCGATCTAAAAACAACCATATATAGCTACAACAAACAAAATCAGAGCAACTTCTTAAACAAAAAAAAGACTTCCCGATTCTTTAATTGTATAAAACTAAAGAACCGGGAAGCCGCACCTAAAATAGGGTTATAAGGATTTTAAGAAGCTTTATCAGGCATAGAAAATAATCTTAATGTCTCTGTCTGCGCACTGAAACACGCGGAGCAGAAGAGCCAGACGAACTTGAAGACTTTTCGCTCTTCTCCTTCTTGCTTGCAGAAGAACGCCTCGATGTACGAGACGAAGAAGCTTTTGCCTTTCCCGTTGTCGCAGAAGAGGAAGCACGTCTCCTCCCTTTCTTTGCGTTGGCAGCATTGGCAATAGAATCCTGACGCGCAAGTTCCACAGAATCAACAGGAGTCGTCCATATATTCTTCTCGAAATCAGTAATTTCCTTTTCAATACGCTTCTGTTCTTTCACCAAAGCACTGTCAGTCGTACAATACTGCTGCAAAGAACGATTCTGCATGTTTGTCGTCATATAGATGGTTCCTTTATACTGATTCGTAGCAAAGAAGTCGTCCATAGACATTGTTGCCGCATTGTTCAGATTGCTTATCATCACAGAATGTTTGCTAAGATAAGGGGCAAGGTCATCATACTTAATCCAGAACATCGGGTATTTGCGCATGTCCATACTGAAATCATCTGCACGGTGAAGAACCGGACACAAAGCTACAACCCGTGTATGATAGGTTGCTGTATGCTGATCGTAATAGGAACTCTCCTTGACATTAAAACTCAGGACTTCCGCAGACGGAATATCGCTGTTGTCCACCTTGATTGTCCGTCCTTCAATCTCATACAAGATATGATACCTGTCAAGCATGTCCTTAAAGTGCATTCTGTTCTCCTTGGAAAAGTCCTCCACACCGTCAAGTTTATAATCGTATGCAGGCAACTTACCTGTATTCAAGAGTTGAAAGATAAGCGTGAAAAGGTTCACATCATTCCCCATTGGTTCAACAGGATAATAAAGAGCTGCATTCTCATCCTTTTTCAAATCAAGAGTACGATATATATCACGTCTCCACGCTACATCCTCCGGCACATCGACAGGAGTAGGAAACATCAACGTAGCACGGTCAACTGGCTGTGCCGCCCCATTGTTACCAGTTCTGTTCGTGGCACCATTGTTTGTTCTTACACGGCTTTTTGCCGGCTGCGCCATAGCACTTCCGACAAGGCAGATACCGAAAAGTATGAATAATATACGTTTCATTTATTTGTTTGTTTTATCAGTTGACAATAACTTCCATAGATGCAGGAAGCGTGCGTTCTATACCGTCAGGACCTATAGCATGTACACGCGAAATATAAAAACGCTTGCCGCGCGTAAGCCTGCGGAAAAGTTCTTTCTGACGCGGAGTGAAATCACCCGACTGGGACACTTCCGGAACAGCATTTCCCATGTTATCAAAAAAGACTGTTTCAAAACCGGTTACACGGAAAGATATATCAAGAAGTCCGTCATCGATTGCGGCTCCAATGCCACCGGTACTGAGAAGTGCGGCTTTTGACAATGGAGTTCCTCCCTTGTAGCGGTTCTTCACACCTTTGTCATCAGCAAATTCAATATAAGCCGTAGGGTCTGGCAATTTACGCACATGGAAAGAGAATTTCCCCATTTCCTGCATACGTCCTTCATTGTTGGCTGTTACAGTCATGACCACATCACTTCCGACCGTTGTAGGTACTGCGACATAAGAGCCATCGCCTTTCTTCGTCAGTGTACCTCCTGTCATAGATAGGTTTATCCTATTTGCGGGAACACCCGGTACAGAGACACTTATCGGATTCTGATAGCCGGCATACAACATGTTCATCAATGTAGCTGAGACTGTAGCAGAGGGTTCCACTACGGTATAAGGCTGTTCAAATTCTCTTCGTATAGTTTCCCCATTTCCACTTCGCATAACCATATATCCGCGAAGCGTAAAATCACCGGTAGAGTTGCATATTGTTTCATATCTACCATCACCGGACTTCAGCAAAGTATTCCCCACATAAATGTCCGGACGTTGGGTCGTATCCACCGCTGCCATTATAATCTGTGCAGAAAACTTACTTCCACGAACTACCGTCTGTGCACTCGGAATTACGTATGCCTGAACCTGATTCACACGCACATCCTTCACGTCAATGTTTGCCACAAGCTGATGTAGCACCTCACCTTCGGCATAACGCACATCCGATTGCAGTTTAGTAAGCATCGTAACAGCAGCTGCAACAGGAGTATTTTCAAACATATATTCCTCCCAGTTCTTACCAAGAACGCTTGCCTTTCGAGGTACTTCTGTGGAAAGGTTGTTTCCGATAATCTGCCTCTTGACAGAGTCGTCCACCATATCCAAGATATCATTCCGATATTTATTTATGGCAGTACGCAAAGCCTTTCCCTGACCTACTCCCGGAGCCAACATCACATGAGTGGCAGACTCAAGATTATCTTTGGCACTGATGTTGTTGATATCTGCATCTTTACCATCTGCATCACGCACAATCTTCCATTTCAGTTCCTCGGCAAAAGTATATATCGAGTCAGAAATAGTCCGCACCTGCTGCGCCTTTTGATACCATTCTCTTGTTTTCTCCGGATTCTGCTGCATCGCCGCCTCCAACTCGGAATATATTGCCGCATTCTGCGTTGAAGAATTCAACGTTGACTTGTTCAGGCTTTCATCCATAAGAGTAAATCCCTTAAGCACATCGGAACTGACGTTCAATGCAAGCATTGCCATCAATACGACGTACATAAGATTTATCATCTTCTGACGAGGAGAAAGTTTTCTTTTCTTTATAGCCACTTCTGTAAAGTTTAATGATTAAAGTTCGTTCTGCATGTAAAAACAGTGTTTACTGCTACCGAACATAGGCGGTTCTGTTACAGAACCTTTATTCTTTTCACTTCATGTTTACTTTCAAAGCTTCAACCATACGTGCATATACAGCATTCAACTCTTCCAGTTGCTCTGCAAGTTTTACGGTCTGTGCATTCACATCGTCTATGGTATTGCTCTGCGCACTTACACTACGAAGCTGTATCTCATAGAATTTGTTGATACCGGTAAGAGTACGGTTCATATTCTCCATCTCTTCCGAATCACGAGTAAGACGTGCAGACTGTTCCGCAACTTGCTGTAATGTTTCCGTCAACGACTTCAACTGCTCTACATAAGCTTGGGTAGCCTCCGCCATATCCGGTGTCATTCCCGCATACTGCGGATTACATAATATCGGAGAAGACGCAATATTGCCGGCAAGCTGTGAAGGATCAACAGGCGCTGCGTCCTCTGCAGACGGCTGCACACCTTGCGATTGATTGTCTGAAGCTACATTCTGTCCAACCGGAACACCACCGCCAATAATGATAGTTCCCCCCATACCACCAGTTACACCACCAGCTATACCGCTTGCCATATCACCAGTTACACCTCCTGCAACTCCGGACACGCCACCGATAATCACCGGTTGCGCAGCACCTCCCATACTTTGTGTAGCAACAGTCGAAGTACCTTCCGTTTCTTCGTCTCTGTCCCACGGACGCTCAAAACCGGCAAGGAAGAACACGATAACCTCAGTGCCCATACCGATAAAAAGCATAATATCCGCTCCAGCAATATGTGTAAGTTTGAAAAGCGCACCAAGAATCACAATAGATGCACCCCAACTATATGCGTAATTCAGAAACATCTGTCCGGGCTTACTGTCCATCCAGCGTTGTATGACTGACAAGTTCTTGATTTTATTCTTCGCCATTTGATTCTATATTTTATAAATTGCTTAACAAAAACTATCTTTTAGCCTTTCCCGGAGTACCTATTTGAGTACGTACACAACGGAAACCAATGAAAGAACGACCCACATTCTGATATTCAGACGAGCGCCATGCAGACTTGATAAAGCTTTCAGGGTCTTTCCATGAGCCACCTCTCACAGACTTACGTTTCAATATATACGGGTCTTCTTTCGCTGCGTTATATGACAATTCCGGATTCATATCGCTCATCGACTTCACTCCCGCTTCCGTATATACAGTGCTTGTCCATTCTGCCACATTACCAGCCATGTCATAAAGTCCATTTGAGTTTGCCGAATATATTCCTACTTTCGATGTGATAAGATTACCATCTACGGTATAATTGCCTCTGTCCGGTTTGAAGTTGGCATAGAAACACCCTTTTTCACTCTTCACTCCATCCTGTTCCCACGGCAACTCATTTCCATTCTTTCCACGAGCAGCATATTCCCACTCAGCCTCTGTTGGCAAACGGTAACGCTGAATAAATTTTGCACTTCCGCCCAATCCGCGCATCAGAAAGTCCGTGCGCCAATTGCAGTAAGCATTTGCCTGTTCCCAGTTTACTCCAACAACAGGATACTCGTTATAATTCGGATGATTGAAATAAAGACGCATATACGCTTCATTCTCAGCATTCTTAAAATCATTAATCCAACATGTTGTATCAGGATAAATGTTTACAATATAGGTATTCACAAAATCCCACATACTTGACAACGGACGTGTGATTGTTTCCCGGTGTATGATTCCATCATCATCTATATATGCCGTATCTTTCGAAATCATGACCACTTCATTCGGATTCAGCTCTACATCCGTATTAAGATTACGCTCAGCCGGATCAAGTCTATACTTGCGCATAGCCGCCATCGCATAATCAAATGTTTCATAACGATAATTCATCTGTTTAGCATCAAGCATCTTTGTTCCATCGAAAGGATGAAATGTATAGACACTTTCTATCGCTCTTTGCTGATCTTCGTCAGGATTCTTCCATGGAATAGGCTTACTCCAGTTCAAATGCGGAGTAATAGGATCACCATTCTTATCCTCTTCTATCTTAAACGACTCATCACCTCCATACGCAGGATCTGCAAGACGTTCACGTATGATACTGTCACGTACCCAATTGACAAACTGCTTGTATTTGGAATTTGTCACCTCCGTCTCATCCATCCAGAACGCATCAACAGATATCTCTCTTTCAGGCATCTTCTTTCCCCAGAGACTATCCGTCTTGTCCGTTCCCATTTTTAACGAACCGCGTTTCACAAGCACCATTCCAAACGGAGCTGGTTCCGATACAGGAGCACCACCAACTCCCGTAACCTCACCGCCTGTAGCTGCACCACTAAGTTTGCCTGCTCCCATACAAGAAGCAACCACTAATGAAACAGCTACAATAATGCATATCGCATAAAATCCTCTTTTCATATTTTATTTTCTTTTCTATATCATTATTACTCCAAATTATACAAACGCACAAATCCGGATTTCTTCTATTTTCACGCAAACACTCAAGACCTCCATCCTACAACACTCGCACACTTTTGTGCTTGTTGCGTCCTTTCTTGAAAAGGTCAAGCTCTGTCTGATAACCTATCACGATTTCGTGCGAACCGTTTTGCATTCCGACACCCGATGTGTACATCTGATAAGAATATCCCAAAGACACACCATGAAAATTGCCTCCAAGCATAAAAGTAACAGAGGTACTCGGACTATATCCCAATCCTCCATAAAACTTCCGTCCATCATACTCATAGGCAACCTTACACTGAACGTCTTCACGCCAAGACTGCATATCAGTCTGTACAAGAAAAGACGGATGCAAAGTCAGATTGGTATTTCTTATTTTTAAGCGACAACCGCCCATCAGATAATATGCCGGTGAAATCTCCACTTCATGCCTCTCTCCAAGCTCCAAAACCGGTGACATCAAATGCTGCGCCGACACTCCCGCCCACCATTTCGGATGATAATAATATATACCAGCTCCTACATCAAATCCATTACCGTCAACAGATGAAGTAGGAAATGCAGGGTCAGAAGGGTCTTCCAGTTCCACATCTTTCGGGTCAATGGTCTCACTCAGCAATGCCCCTTGCAAACCTATCGCCAATCTGCCCTTAGAACCGATTTTCATATTATAGGCATATTGCAAAGCCAGTTTTTGTGTTCTGAACATACCAATCTCATCACTCATAAAACTGATTCCGGCTCCATGTCTCGGACTTAGGAAATATACAGGCAAGTCCGCACTGAAAAACATGGTTGCCGGTGCATTTTCATATCCTGCCATTTGCATGGAATATGTTCCACACACATTCAGTTTTCCATCTGTTCCCGACACCGCAGGATTATAAAACGACTTCAATGCAGTGTAGTCCGAGAACTGCACATCCCACTGTGCCCTCGCAGTCAGAACACCACACGTCAGCACCGTCATCAGTATGAAAAACTTTTTTCCCATTAATTCTTACAACGGCACATTTATTATATTATTGTGTCGAAGAGCTTTTTTCGACACATAAACCAACGAAAATACCCACATTTTATATAGAAAACATTCACAAGAGCAACATCATCACACCCTACTCCTCTTTCCAGTCTGACGGCACACATTATTGACCAAACTCAACTACCTCTCCACCATCAGACATGACATATTTACGAAGCAAAGTCTGTATATACGAAGTACAAGCCATCACATTGTCCCGATTTCCATCATATCCATTAACAAGTGCCAAGATACGCGTTGTCTCCAACGACATCTTAGTACGTTCATTGTCACTTGTGGGTGTACCAATCCCTCCTACCGAATCGCGATACACCGGAAGCCCGCATATATTCAACAGACCTCTCCCTATACCTTCATACGGTTCTCCTTCACGACCAATACCAAGCTCCAACACATCACCTTCAATCTTATCATAGTCAAAGCCACCTATACTATATCCATAAGCAATGGAAGCCAGATTCACAAGATCGACAGCCGTATCCACATGATAAAGTTCTTTCCCTTGAAGCACCCGACGGACAAGAGCCTCGCCCGACGGACGGTAACGACTCGGATCCTTGCCGCATCTGCGATATGCCTGCCTCGTTGCCTCCACAGAAGGCATCCGCTTGATGGAGCTTATATCATAACATTCTCGATACTTCCGAACAAAGTCCTCTATATCCGCCCACAACTCCGGAGAATAATCCGTATTTACCAATTCCGCATATACAGCAGCACCCACAAAAACCGGACATGCAGAGCGCAACTTTTCCGATACTATTATCTGCTTATGTTTCATGTCGTTTCTCTTTTTTCACAAAGAACATCATCCCAAGACACAAAAAACTAAGCTGCGGTTGTCATAGAATCCATACTATACACTTTACAACCACAGCTTAATCCCTTCCTATTCGCCATTTCAAATCCACAAACAGGAAAAACTACAATTAAATAAATAACAAATATTAAACCATTTATTATTCTGCACAATTCTCACTATATTCCATTTCTCCTTGAACCACAAAAAGAATATCATCGTGCTCGTATTCTCCCATTCCTTCCTTCTTCGCTTTTTTCACGATATAATCAACTACATCATCAAGATCAATCTCCACATAGCCATCCTTATCTGGTTCTGCGCTAAAAATGTCATTAGAAGCATAATAGTCAAATATGACATCAAGAAAATAATACAACTCATCTTCCGTAAACTTGTCTTTCAGTTCTTGCGGAAGATAACTATGGATAAACTCAACTGCACGTGCATCGTCTTCTGCATCCTTCAACAGTTCATCATCAATGTTGCTTGACATGGTATTTACAATTTAGGGGGTTAAAAAGTACATGATTCTACAAGAATGTCCGCCATAAAAAACGGCATAACCCGGTAATGGCACAAGCTTTGCCCAGCAAACCTTTCTTCACAGCGGACATTCTTCACATTTTATTCACATTATTATTTACAATTCCGCCATCAGAGGATTGCCTGAAGCTTCTCCTCAAACTTAGCTTTTGTGGTAGCACCTACAATCTTGTCAACAACCTCGCCATTCTTCATATAAAGAACAGTAGGCACATTGCGGATACCGAACTTTGAAGCCAGACCGTCTGCTTCTTCCACATTCACCTTGCCAACAATGGCACGACCTTCATATTCTACTGCAAGAGCCTCAATATCCGGTCCGATTTTCTTGCAAGGTCCACACCATGTAGCCCAGAAATCAAGCATCATCGGCTTACCTTCAGCTACAACTGATTCAAAATTTTCATCGTTAATTACCATAATACTCCTTATTATATATGTTAAACATTTAATTAATTGTCTCCACACTTCCAAACCACAGCTCTATGCTCGGTCTTCAAGGCTTCTTGTTGAACATGCGCAACGCTCTCGCAAAGATAATCAATTTATCTTAAAGACAATCTCCGGACGCTCCAAAACATAGTTCACAAGCTTTTTTTGCACGGAGATTTTAATTTTACGCGAGAACAGACAAGCTTTCATATTGTCTCCCGAATACACATTGAAGTAAAGTTCTGCACGTCCGGGACTCTCTTTTGCAATCTCTGCAAGGTCTTCTACAAGCTCCACCGTCAACCTGTCCAAAGGCACAGAAAGTGTAATTCGGTCTATAACGGAGTCCTTCACATCCGAGAGCAGTTCAACACTTTTCAGAGCCAAATCATATCCGCCCTGTCCCCATTGCTTTGGAACAGCCTTTCCGCGGATGAACAAAGGAGTTCCAATCATGAAACTGTTATGATAATCAAGCCAATCCTTTCCAAACAGCGGAATCTCCCCTGCCCCGGTAAAGTCCTCAATCTTCACAATTCCGTATGGATTTCCTTTTTTAGTCTGCCCTTCCCTTATGTCGGTGACAAGTCCTCCAAAAGTCACTTCATCCAATTTGGCAAGCTGTTCTTTATCTTCAAGCTCCGTCACCTTCGTGTTGCACACATGGTTCAACACGATAGAATATTCATCAAGCGGATGTGCCGAAAGATATATCCCGACAAGCTCACGTTCTCTGTTCAGACGCTCCATATCACTCCACTGCTCCACCTCCTTCGGCAAATCCGGATGAGCAACCTCTATTGCCATTCCCATGCCGAACAATGAGTTTGAAGCCATATTCTTATCTTGCTGGAAACGGTTACCATAGCGGATGAGTGTCTCCACAAAAGTCTCGCCGTTTTTACCGCCCGGAGCGAAGTACATCTCACGAGAAACATCCTTAAAACAGTCCAAAGCTCCCGCAAGCACAAGGTTTTCAATATTCTTACGGTTACAAGCCGTAAGATTGACGCGTTCAACAAAGTCAAAGACAGACGTAAACACCCCGTTCTTCTCACGCTCGTCAATGATGGCAGCCACAGCACTCTCGCCGACACCTTTCACCGCCCCCATACCGAAACGTATATCACCATGAGCGTTGACCGAAAACTTTTGGCGGCTTTCGTTTATGTCCGGTCCGAGTGTATTGATACCCATTGACTTACATTCGTCCATCAGCTTACGTATATCCGTGATATTCGCCAAGCTTCGGCTCATGACAGCAGCCATATACTGAGCCGGATAGTTCGCCTTCAGATAAGCCGTCTGGTATGCCACCCACGAATAACATGTCGCATGACTCTTATTGAAAGCATACGAAGCAAACTTCTCCCAATCCGCCCATATCTTCTGCAAAGTCTCAAGCTTATGTCCGTTGCTCTGTCCACCTTCAAAGAATTTCGGACGAAGCATATCAAGCTTGTCTTTCAGTTTCTTACCCATCGCCTTTCTCAGCGTATCGCTCTCACCACGAGTAAAATTCGCCAGAAGACGAGAGAGAAGCATGACCTGCTCCTGATACACCGTAATGCCATACGTATCCTTGAGATATTTCTCCATCACCGGAATATCATACTCAATCGGCTTCCGTCCCTGTTTTCTGTCGATAAAGTCAGGGATGTAGTCCATCGGTCCCGGTCGGTAAAGGGCATTCATCGCAATGAGGTCTTCAAACGTGGTCGGCTGAAGCTCTCGCAGATACTTCTGCATTCCGGCAGACTCAAACTGGAATGTTCCGATAGTACGTCCATCGCTGTAGAGTCGGTATGTCGCCGGGTCATTAATATCAAGCGAGTCAACATCTACATTAACACCCAAACTGTCCTTAATGTTCTCGACAGCCTCCTTTAAAATGGAAAGAGTCTTCAAACCGAGAAAGTCCATCTTAATTAGTCCGGTCTCTTCTATCACATGCCCGTCATACTGTGTGCAGCGCAGTTTCTCGCCAGTCTCCTTGTCATCGGCAGTAGATACTGGCACCCAGTCAGAAATGTCATCACGGCAGATAATAGTTCCGCACGCATGAACACCCGTATTCCGGACATTATTCTCAAGCATCTGAGCATATCTGAGCGTATCGCGCAAAAGAGGATCCGGCGATGTCACAGCATCCTGAAGTTCCTTCACACACTCAATTGCATTCGGAAGATTCATCTTCTTTCCCGTAGGGAGTTTGTCGGGAATAGCCTTACACAAGGCATTGGAGATATTGAGAGGCAGCTTCTGCACACGCGCCACATCCTTGATGGCAAGCTTTGTCGCCATAGTGCCATACGTGATGATATGCGCCACCTTCTCTTCTCCATATTTCTGAGTTACCCACTGAAGCACCTTTCCGCGTCCGTCGTCATCAAAATCCACATCTATATCGGGCAAAGAGATACGGTCAGGATTCAGGAATCGCTCGAACAGGAGGTCATACTGAATAGGGTCCACCCGCGTGATGCCAAGGCAATAAGCTACTGCCGAACCTGCCGCAGAGCCACGTCCCGGACCCACCCAAACTCCAAGCTCTTCGCGCGCCGCATTGATATAGTCCTGCACAATGAGGAAGTAGCCGGGGAAACCCATCGTCTTCATGATATGCAGCTCAAAGTTCAGCAGCTCCATTACATGGTCGGGAATAGGGTCGCCATACATTTTCTTTGCACCCTCGTATGTGAGCTTCTTCAGATAGTCCGCCTCAAATTTTATTCTGTAAAGTTTCTCGTATCCTCCCAGTTTCTTTATCTTGTCATTTGCCGCCTCTTCACTCATCACCACGTTTCCATGTTCGTCACGAGTGAACTCATCGAACAAGTCCTTCTCCGTCAGCCTCTGCCTGTACTCCTCCTCCGTCCCGAAATCTTCCGGTATGGCAAAGTTCGGCATAATCGGCGCATGGTCGATGGAATAGGACTCCACCCGGTTGCAGATCTCGACCGTCGTG
>X363_Desmarests_Spiny_Pocket_Mouse__coassemble_471_pt1 | contig 24946 bp, 18 predicted proteins | sample X363_Desmarests_Spiny_Pocket_Mouse__metabat2_low_PE_006 | metagenome-assembled genome bin X363_Desmarests_Spiny_Pocket_Mouse
TTGCGCAACTTTCTCATTTGTAAATAATTAAAATTTTAATTCAACCAACGAGTACCAGATAGATTAAAAGCCGTGTCAGAGACTCCATAACAAAAAATCTGAATATGGAAAAAACGAGGTTATCCATTTTTGACAAAAGTAGTGCTATTTCCAACAAACGAATTACATTCTGTTCAATATATACATAATTAGCTACCTTTTTGATTTTATCAAATGTTAAAATTTCAAGCCCTCTGGAACGCTCCAAAATGAAGCACACCGAACTTTTCTCGAAGAACGGGGATTCTACGCGCGTTTTTTGAAAGCTTTGGAAAATGTGAAATAGTGTTTCATTTCAGAGCGGTTCTTTTACATTTATTTATCCCCGACGAAGAGTATTTTTGAAAAAACTACTAAATTCTCAAATTTTCAGCGCACTGTTTTTTTCTTCACAGCGCACTGTAATTTTATTTGCTGTGCGCTACAATTTTCTGCACTGTGCGCTGAAAAAATAAAAACAGCGCGCTGTGAAGAAAGAAACAGTGGGAAGCGGGGAAAAAGACAGTTTACTTCAGCCGAAATGTTAAGAAATATATAATTTACCGCATTGAAAGTATGTCTGAACAGGAAATTAAAAGTGAGCGGATTTTGAGTGTGGTTTGAGGGTGAAAATGGCATATACACCTGTAAAATATTAATAATCAATAAATTACCAAAACATACAAAAAATCCTGAGAAATTACGTCCGGCACGTTTTTTTAAGCGTTTTGAGCAAAATTATATTTCATTGATTATCAGTAAATTATCTTAGTATCAAAAATTTCTTCTCTTTGTCCTCGGCAAAAAATCACTCCAAGTGTTAAATTTTCATTTTGGACGAAAATATCATTTTGATATTTTAAAAAGTGGTATTTTAGCATGTTTTTCGTACAATTTACATGATTGTATTCACAACTAAAAGTATCCCGAAAACCTCCACATAACAGAAGAAATAAAAATTAAACAAACTTCTAAAAAGCTTTCGTTTTCATATTCAGAGTAAAACAACTAATTTTGCAGGGTATTTACAAGCTCAACTTATAGAGTTGAATATCCACATAAATAAATTTACAGAAACTCCAATATGAAAAAAGCAATAGTGATATGCAGTGCCGCACTGGCAATATGCGGCTGCGACAAAGGTCCGCAGTTTACAGTGGAAGGGAACATCAGCGGAGCAAAAGACTCTCTGCTTTATATGGAAGCCAATACGCTTGAAGGAGTAGTGCGTCTTGATTCCGTAAAACTGACAGAGGACGGAGCTTTCAGGTTCTCCGCTCAGGCACCTTCAAGCCCTGAGTTTTATTCTCTGCGCATCGGCAAAAAACATATTCATTTCAGTATCGACTCCACTGAGACGCTGAACTTTACTGCCGCATACCCAACAATGACAACGGAATATGATGTAAAGGGTTCGGACAATGCTCTGAAAATAAAAGAGATTTATGTTCTGCAACAGAATCTGCAAAACCAGATTATTGCTGTCGAAAAGAACCAATCCATGTATCCCGGAGACAAGATGGACAGCATCAAGTATCTGGTAAACACCTACAAGGAGAAGATGAAGAATGACTATATATTCAAGGAGCCGGCACGAGCATACGCTTATTATGCCGTTTGTCAGTCGATTACAGACCTTGCCGGCACATTCATGCTCTTCGACCCGTTCACAAACAGAGACGATGTGAAATGCTATGCGGCTGTAGCCACTGCATGGGACGGACAATATCCGGATGCTGCCCGAACAGAGCAAATATGCAATGCAGCCATCAAAGGCATGGGGAACACATCAAGACCTACACAAAAAGTAATAGAACTGGACGAATCAAAGGTTGAGGAGACCGGCATTATAGATATCACGTTGCCGGACATCAATGATAATCTGAAGAGCATAAAAGACTTGAAAGGCAAGGTCGTGCTGCTCGACTTCACTCTGTACAGTGCCAAAGAGTCCGCCCCGCGTACCCGGCTCATGCGAGACCTTTATGAAAAGTACAAGAATCAAGGATTTGAAATCTACCAAGTGTCGCTTGACGAAGACATTCATTTCTGGAAATTCTCAGTAGAGAATCTTCCGTGGGTGTGCGTACACGAAACAGACGGAAGGGCTGTAAGGTCGTATGGAGTAGCCCAACTGCCGACGTTCTTCATCATCAACCGGAACAACGAGGTGGTGAAACGCAGCGAGTTTATCGACAATATTGAAGATGAAATAAAGAACCTCCTGTAAGAGAACTATAGAGCAAGCACACAGTCGGAGGCACAAACAACACAGGAAGAGGCATTGAGCTGACAACACAATAGCAGCTCAATGCCTCTTCATATATAAAAAACTATTTCAGAACTCTAAAAATCCTGACGAAGACAAGCCACATCGGACTTTCGCCATCCACATTCGGAAAGAAAACCACTCTCTCCGGAAATGTCGCCCATCCATTACGCTTCAGACAAAATCATCTCCCGCATTCATCTGGACATCATTCACAAATTTGCGCATGACACCCTGTTCGCCTTTATGGCAAACCACCAAGACATTGCCTTCTTCCGCCACCACATAATCTTTAAGCCCTTGCAAAACAGCAAGCTTCCCACTCGGAAGTTTCACTACGCATCCCTTGCAATCGTAGAACATCGCCTGAGTATCAATCGTGGCATTGTCATCCGCATCTTTGGGAGTCACATTATATAAGGCACTCCACGTTCCAATATCCGTCCAACCGAAATGGCACAACATCACATCCACATTGTCCGACTTCTCAAGTATGCCTTGTTCTATAGACACATTTGGACACATCGAGAACGTCTCTTCCACAAACTCACTCGGACGCACCCCGTTGTCAAAAAACCGGGAAGCATCATCCATCATCTCTGTGTAATATGAAGCTTTACTATGCACCGCCTCAAGGAATGTATGTGCGCTTCCGATAAAAAGTCCGGTATTCCACAGAAACTCCTTATTCTCAACAAACAGACGCGCAAAGTCAAGTTCTGGTTTTTCCGTAAAGGATTTCACTTTATAGATGTTCTTCTCCAGTTTGTCAGCCATCTGTATATATCCGTAACTGGTTTCCGGACGAGTAGGCATCGCTCCTAAGGTCAGCATCCGTTGGTTGCGCGCCACATAGTCAAGTCCGGCAAGCACATCTTCCACAAAAAAGTCCTCACCGGCAATCATCTGGTCAACAGGAGTGACGACAATACATGCATCCGGATTCCGCCGCACAACCTCCATAGCCGCCCACGTCACGCTTGGCACTGTATTCCGACGCATCGGCTCCAAAAGAATATTCGACTTAGGAATATCCGGCAGCTGCTCTGCAATAAGATCCGCATACAAGGCATTTGACACGATAATCATATTATCTTTATCGATAAAGCGGCTGTATCTCTTAAATGTCATTTGTAATAGCGTCTCACCGGTGCCGAAAAAATCAATAAACTGTTTCGGTTTTTCTCTGCGGCTTGAAGGCCACAGACGCAATCCCACACCCCCGGCGAGAATAACACAATAGTTGTTTTTATTCATGGCAATAAAAATCTGTCAATTTCTGTTTTCACAGGGCTAATATAAGGAAAACACCCGTAATGCAAAAAAGTTCTCACATGAAAAAAACATAAAAAAAGAACATCTGTCGGCTTTTCATCCTACAGCTGTTCTTTTTGAACTTCAGAATTGACAATACAATGCATCATCGACAGGCACAACCGTGTCTGGAGAATCTGAGATCATGCTCACTCCAAATTCAATTGAAGGTTATCGTAGAAGCCAACCACAGCCTCTATTCCCTTGCGGAATATATCAAGCGGGAAATTTTCATTCGGAGAATGTATCGCATCGCTTTCAAGACCGAATCCCATCAGCACTGTCTTGATTCCAAGAATCTTTTCGAAATCGCTTATAATAGGTATGCTGCCTCCACGACGAACTGCCAACGGTTTTCTACCGAAAGCTTTAGTGAACCCGGCTTCCGCCGCTTTATAGGCGGGCATAGAGATTGGGCACACATATCCTTCTCCACCGTGCATAGGAGTTACCTTCACTTCCACATATTCAGGAGCAATATCATATATGTAGTCTGCAAACAACTTGGAAATATCAACATGATTCTGATTCGGTACAAGGCGGCACGAAACTTTCGCATATGCCTTCGACGGAAGAACCGTCTTCGCACCTTCGCCCGTATAACCGCCCCAGATGCCGCACACATCGAAAGACGGACGACTGCTGTTGCGCTCCAGCGTAGAATATCCTTTTTCCCCTTTCAAAGCCTTCACTCCGATAGACTCCATATATCTGTGCTCATCGAAAGGAATATGTGCGATCATGTCACGTTCCTCCGGAGAGACTTCCTCCACTTTGTCATAGAAATGAGGCACCGTAATGCGTCCGTCCTCGTCTATTACTTTTGCAAGCATCGAACACAACACATTGACCGGATTTGCCACAGCTCCTCCAAAATGTCCCGAATGCAGGTCACGGTTAGGTCCGGTGACTTCTATCTCCCAATACGCAAGCCCGCGAAGTCCGGTCGTTATGGAAGGTAAATCGGCACCCAGCATACTGGTATCCGACACAAGGATAACGTCCGCCCGAAGCAGTTCCTTGTGTTTCCCGATAAAAGCATTAAGACTCGGAGAACCTATTTCCTCTTCTCCTTCAAATATGAACTTCACATTATGTCTCAGTTTTCCGGTACGCACCATATATTCAAAGGCTTTCACCTGAATCATGGCTTGTCCCTTGTCGTCATCCGCGCCACGCGCCCAGATTCGTCCGTCGCGCACTTCCGGTTCGAAAGGACTGCTTTTCCATAATTCAAGAGGTTCTACAGGCATGACATCATAATGCGCATACACCAGTATGGTGGTTGCATGGTCATCCACATGCTTCTCGGCAAAGACAAGAGGATTGCCATCGGAAGGCATCACTTCTGCCATATCCACTCCGGCAGCCAACAACAATTCTTTCCAACGTTCCGCACACCGCCACATATCCTGCTTTCGCTCGGGATGCGCACTTATACTCGGTATTCTTATCAAGCTGAAAAGCTCCTCCTGAAACCGCGCTTCATTCTCTTCTATATACTTCTTTATATCCATAATCTTTTTTGAATATCACCGTTTTTTTGCCTATCAATAATCAATTCTTTCATCATTAACCTCCCAAGCCTCAAAGGCGCGCCGCGCCTCTTCCGGCAAGAGAATCTCCGTCTTCATGGAACGCTCCTGCGGAGAAAGGGAGAGTTCCTTATATATAAAGGCATCATCAAACCCCGCCTTTGCAGCATCTTCCTTATTGCATCCATAGTAAAGACGAGTGATATGTGCCCAGTAGATTGCTCCGAGACACATCGGACAAGGTTCACAGGACGAATAAATCTCACACCCCTCAAGCGAGAACGTATGTAACTTGCCACATGCAGCCCTAATGGCACTTACCTCCGCATGAGCGGTCGGGTCGCAACCGGAAGTTACTCTGTTCACTCCGGTTGCAATTATATCGCCGTCCTTCACAATGACTGCTCCAAAAGGACCGCCTCCGTTCTTTACATTCTCAACCGCCAACTCAATGGCAAGTTGCATAAACTTCTTTTCCATAATCTCACGCTTTATGACAAAAAAATGCTTCACACAAACTCTCTATTCCATTTAATGCAATCTCCAAAATGTTTTAGAAGCATTGAATTAGACTTGATAATCCAATACTTGAAGCCTAAAAATTCCTTGCCGATGTCAAGGCTTTGCCTTATTGCATCTTCAAGTTCCGCCGTAGGGGCAAACAACCAATCCACAACCATTTTCTGAAATGTATTGACAGCACTCAAGACGTAATTATAAAATAACTGTTCCCGTTCTGTCCTCAACTTATTAGTGCCGTTAAAGACACGCTCAAGGAAAGAAATAGTCTCTCCGTATTCATCAGTGATGTTTTCTCCTCCTATATATTTAAATATTGCTTTCGACTTGTCAAAATCCAACCGCTGTTCAATATGTGTCTCTATATCATTGCCTGTCGGACTTACCATATTATCAAACAGATTGCTCTTCTTATTATTACAATAAGCACAACTCAAAAAAAGATTGTTCCAACAATAGACCAAATCAGGATGTTGTACCTGACTTTTATGATGCTCCACCTGAAAATCCGTCACTGTAAGACGTTCACATAAATAGCATTTACCTCGCTGGTCGGCTCTCAATTGCCGTACCACATCGTCACTGCTATATGATTTATGTGCAGCCAACGACTTCGGTTCATCCGGGTCTTTATATACACGTATCATCCAATTATACTTTTTATATTTTCAGAATGGTCTATTAGCAACTTATTGAACTGCCCAATCAAAGCCGGAGATGCGACTTCCGACATTTTGCGAAAATCGTCAATAATCTGTCTAACCGTTTCTTTCTCTTCGTATGTAAGCTGCTCCTTTTCAATCAGTCCATGCAACTGTTCAAGCCTTGCTTTAGTATAGTTTGAGTCGGACGACACACCGAAATACCCTTCAGTAAGAGCTTGATAAGAATAATCCGACAGATTGGCTATAGTCTGGCGATGTTCCATATCAAAAGCTGTTGCATCAGATAAAGAACTGAGCACAAATGGAGAATGAGTTGTTACGATGAACTGGATATTCGGAAATAAGCCAGTTAAAAGAGGAAGCACTGTTTTCTGAAGTTGAAGATGAAGATGTGTCTCTATTTCATCAATCAACACAATGCCGGGCTTCAGATAGTCCATCACAAGCGTATCCTTCTTCTGCATTTTCAGAATAAGATCGGCAATAATATCAATAATAGCAGAAAATCCATCTGACAATTCTGTAAACTTAAATGATTTTCCTCTTGTTTCAATATAGAAAGTATAATCACGATAATTGAAATGTAATTTCAGTTCTGAATCTTCAAAAAGATTCTTTAACACACCCTCAAAATCTACAAACCAATTTCTGATTTTGTCAGCATCTGCAATCTGTTGCTCATTTCTGGCAAGTGCCTCCTGTATTTTGAGATCAGACAAAAAATTGAGCAACTGATTAGTCATCAGTGTGCGAACTTCCGTCTTTGCTTGCAATTCCGGTTTAGTCGGATTCTTAGGCTCTTCAATCTCTGTCTTACGAGCAGCTTCATAAAAAGCGATGATGAAATTGCCCTCTGCATATTTATTAATAAAGCCACAATCCTCACCAAAATCCACATTAATCTTACCAAACAAATTGTCATGAAGTTTTTTAAGCCTTTCCAATGACAATTGCAGTTCAATATATTCTGGTGTACCCTGCAGATGTTGAGATATTTTGCCCTTTCCATTTTCTATGGACTTAGAATATCCGAGAAAATTCAATGATGTATCATTGATTACCTTATCAAGAAAGTCAGCAATGGCATTGAGCGTAATTGTTTTACCGCTGCCATTCCTACCCGTAAGAATAAGATGTGGAGCTGCGTCATCTGCAATAGGTATATCAAAATCACTTAAATGGTAAAGTTTATCGATATGTATATTAGTAATGTATCGTGGCATAATTGTGAGTTTTTATCAAAAAATGTTTTTTCTTCTGGATTTCTGCAAATGTAACGATTCTAACCGAAAGAACAATAATAGAAAATCAGAAAAAAGCAGATGCAACCCCACTGTTTCTTATCAGAAAAGAGATTGCATCCACTTCCACATCAAATCAAATTCATCAGCCAATATGCAGCAATTCCAGAGAAATAACCTGCCAACGCAAGCCATGTGAAACGCTTCAGATACCACCCGAAGCTAATGTTCTCAAGTCCCATGACCACCACACCGGCAGCCGAACCTATGATGAGGATACTTCCGCCCGTACCGGCACAATAAGCAAGAAGATTCCAGAATGCTCCGTCCTGACAGAAATTCTCCATCATTCCCACAGCCGTATCGGGCTGGATGGCATACATACCCATCGCACTTGCCACAAGAGGCACATTATCTACTATCGAGGAAATCACACCTATCATCATGTTCACCACATACACATTGCTGAATGTCGTGTTGAGCCACACTCCCAATCGGCTCAGTGTACCAGTCTCCTGCAAAGCACCTACCGCCAAAAGTATGCCCAGAAAGAACAGGATAGTGGACATGTCTATCTTGTGCATGATATTCGACACTCTCGCTTCTGCCTCATGGCTGAGCACCCTGCGGTTCTTCCTAATAATGATTTCCGTCATAATCCAAAGTACGGCAAGCACACCCATTACTCCGACAAACGGAGGAAGTCCGGTCAGAGTACGGAACACCGGCACGAGCATAAGTCCGAACACTCCGATACAGAATATGGCGATGCGCACATTGCGCGAAAACTCAGGCATATTCGAATCATCACCAACCGTTGTACCTCCGACAGAGCAGACCTTGCCTTTAAGCATACGCATCACAAACAATGCCGGAACTACCACACTCACAACTGCTGGGATAAACAGACTCTTTATAATGCCTGTAGTTGATACACATCCCTTTATCCAAAGCATTATGGTCGTAACATCACCTATCGGCGAAAAGGCTCCTCCGGAATTGGCTGCCAATATTACAATACACGAATACAGCATTCTTTGTTTACGGTTCGCCACCAGCCGTTTGAGTACCATCACCATCACGATGGCGGTGGTCATATTGTCGAGCAATGCAGACAACACGAAAGTAAGTGCCACTACTCTCCAAAGAAGTTTACAGGGGTCAGATGTCTGCAAACGTCTGTTGACAAAGCGAAAGCCTCCATTAGAATCGACCACCTCCACAATGGTCATTGCTCCCATGAGGAATAGGATGGTTTCACATGCATCTGCCACATGAGGACTGAAAACATTTTCTACAAGGAATTTTACAGCCGGATTTCCACTACCGGCACTTTCTTTCAGATAATCGCGAAACGGCTGAGAGTAAAATTCCGCGATATAATCTTCCGAACCAAGCATATACAATGCCCAGCACATCACTGCCATAAACAAAGCAATTGCAGCTTTGTTTACCTTCACAATCCCTTCGACGGCTATACAAAAATAGCCGACAACAAAAATCAATAAAATCAGACTCGTCATAAATAAAATCTTTAGTTATTCTTCTTTATTACCTTATTCTCATACTTTATAATTCTACAAGAACAAGAAAACGACCAATTTGTTCACGGGCTCATAGAAAAAAATAAAAAAACTGTACTCACTATCTACAATCAAGTAACCCACGAAAAAACAACCAAAAACACGCTAAAAACGAGTTTTTCGATTTGACAAAATGATATTTTCGTCCAAAACAAAAATTTAACACTTCGAGCGATATTTTGCCGAGGAAGAAAAAAAATGATTTTTAGCTTAAAGATAATTCACTGATAATCAACAGTATATAAAATTTCTCAAAACAATCAAAAAAACGTGCCGGACGTAATTTTTCGAGAAATTCAATTATTCCGATAATTTACTGATTATTAATATTTTACATTCAAATTCACTGTTTTTACCCTCAAATAACCTCAAAAATCCACTCATTTTTAAGCTTCTGTTCAGACGTATTTTCAAAGCAACGGACTATACACTTCTTAACATTTAGACTGAAGCCCATCGTCTTTTTCTCTGCTTCCCAGTGTTTTTTTATTTTCAGCGCACTGAAATTTTCTCCAAACTACTAAGTTTTTAAAATTGTAGCGCACTGCAAATAAAATTACAGTGCGCTGAAAAAGTGACGACAGTGCGCTGGAAATTTGAAAACTTAGTACTTTTTTCAAAAAGACTCTTCGCAGAATATAAATAAATGTAAAAGAACCGGTCCAAAATGAAACACTATTTTACAATTCGCAGAGGCTTCACAAAATACGCACAGAATCCTCGTTCTTCGATAAAAGTTCATCACGCTTCATTTTGGAGCATTCCAGAGGGCTTAGAATTTTAACATTTGACAAAATCAGAAAGATAGTATTTTACCGCAAATCCGCACAAAACGAACTAAAGCACACCAAAATGCCAACATTTTATCAAAACTGAATATCCCTTAAAAAAACGATGTCAAAAATTTTATTATGGAAGCATAAAAGCGGTCTGTTTCACACCACTTATCATTCGAACAAATCATTCCACATATCTTCTGTATTTTGATGCAACTTGCACAATGCCTCAAACACCCAGCCACAATTTCATCACAAAAAATTTCTGCCAACCACACATCCAATTATTTTTCACAGACAAAAAATTGGACAGAGTTTAATTCGTTCAAATCAAAAGTGTTTGCTAATTTTGCAATCAAAATAAAAAAACATGAAACCAATCTATTTTGCACCTCTACAAGGATATGCAGACGATGCATACAGAAGAATCCACGCAGAATTAGTAGGCGGAACAGAATTATATTTCAGTCCGTTTATACGTCTCGAACATAATAAGATGCGTAACAAAGATATACGCGACATTAATCCGCTGTACAACAAGGGAATCAATCTTGTCCCGCAGATTCTCTGCAACTCCACCAAAGAATTTGACATACTGGTCAATGCCATTGCCGACATGGGATACAAACATATAGACCTCAACATGGGATGTCCGTTCCCCCTGCAAACAAGGCACGGCAAAGGAGCCGGCATATTGCAGCATCCAGATGCCGTAGAGGAAATAATGAAAGCTGTCGGCAAGAGGAACGACCTTTCTTTTTCTGTCAAGATGCGCCTCGGTCAGGAACAGGCAAATGAATGTCTGGCTCTGCTGCCCATTCTCAATGATGCTCCGTTGGCACATATCACGGTACATCCGCGTCTCGGCATACAGCAATATAAGGGAGAAACGGATATTGAAACATTCCGTAGATTCTACGAGTCGTGCAAACACCCGATTGTCTTCAACGGAGACATTCTGACTGTGGAGGATATACACCGTACTGAGACAGAATTTCCAAATCTGAAAGCTATCATGATAGGACGCGGTATGCTCGCCCGCCCTTCTCTCGCCGCCGAATACGTCAAGGGCGAGGAATGGACAGCCGAAAGAAGAGCGTCGCTTATAAAAAACATGCACTCCCGACTGCTTGAACACTATTCTTCCATCATACCGGGCGAAATGCAGCTCTTGTCGAAAATGCGTACCTTCTGGGAGTTCATGGAAGTGGAAATCGGAAGAAAGCAACAGAAAAAGATATTGAAAGCCGGAAACATGAAGAATTACATGAGAGAAGTGTCCAACGGATTCCATTGACACTGTTCATCCGATGGTTTGCAAAACAGAATCTATCGACTAAGCCCCGAAACGGGAACGGCAGAATCAATAAATCCGCCCGCACCCTGCCGTTAGGAATTAACAAGAACGAGAGTCTTGAAACAACAAAACAAAAGCATGACATGGAAATAAAAGAGAATATAATGACGGAAGAATCCATCAAAGAAGATTTGCGCTATCTGCAACTGTTGTCACAAAGCTATCCGACCATTGCAGACGCAAGTTGTGAGGTCATCAATCTTGAGGCGATACTCAATCTGCCCAAGCCTACGGAACATTTCATAAGTGACCCGCACGGAGAAAGCGCAGCATTCAACCATGTGCTCCGAAACGCATCCGGATATGTGAAAAGAAAGGTGGAGGAGATATTCGGCAACACTCTCCGTAAAACAGAGAAAAACGAACTGTGTACACTTATCTATTATCCGGAACAGAAGTTACAGCTGATAAAGACTACGGAGAGCAATCTCGCAGATTTCTATGTCATCACTCTGAACCAACTGATAAAGGTGTGCAGAGAGGTTTCGTCAAAATACACACGTTCAAAGATAAGAAAAGAACTGCCTAAGGAGTTCGGATATATCATCGAAGAACTGCTGCACGAATCGGAAGGAAGCTATTTCGACAAGAAATACCAATATTATAATGTGATAGTAGCCAGCATCATTGAAACACAACGTGCCGACGACTTCATCATAGCGATATGCAATCTCATACAGAGGCTTGCCATTGACCGTCTGCACCTGCTTGGGGACATCTTCGACAGAGGACAGGGAGCACATCTTATCATGGAAACCCTGTGCAATTACAATCATTTTGACATCGTATGGGGCAACCACGACATCGAATGGTTTGGAGCGGCAGCCGGAAACCGGGCATGTATTGCCAATGTGCTGCGTCTGTCACTGCGCTACGGAAATCTTGCCACACTCGAAGACGGATACGGCATCAATCTGTTGCCGCTTGCGACATTCGCTATGGAGACGTACAAGAACGACCCATGCACCTTGTTCAGAGTGAAAAAGATGAGCAAGGAACCTACGCATGACGAAAAGACGGAGAAACTCATCGCACAGATGCACAAGGCTATCACGGTGATACAGTTCAAGGAGGAGGCGCACATCATAGACCGACGTCCTGAATTTGAAATGGAAGACCGCAAACTGCTCCATTGCATAGACAAGGAAAGAGGAGTGTGCAGAATCGACGGCAAAGAATATGAGATGAGTGATGTGAACTTCCCGACCGTCAATCCTGAAGATGCCTACACTCTGAGCAAAGAAGAAGAGTCGCTGATGGAGAAGCTGCAACACTCGTTCCGCACGAGCGACAAGCTGAGACGTCACATCGACTGTCTGCTTGCGCACGGCTGCATGTATTCAATATCCAATTCAAACCTGATGTTCCACGCATCTGTACCGTTGAACGAAGACGGCACGCTGAAGGAAGTGGAGATACGAGGAAAGAAGTACAAGGGAATAGAGCTGATGAAAAAGACCGGATATATCGTAAGGGAAGCATTCAACAGCGACTGCAACGAAGAAGAAGCCCTGTTTGCAATAGACTATATATGGTATCTATGGTGCGGAAAAAATTCGCCTCTGTTCGACAAAGACAAGATGACCACCTTTGAAAGATACTTCATCAAGGACACATCTGCTCACACGGAAAAGAAAGGATACTACTATCAATACAACGACAACGAACATATTGTAGATATGATTCTTGACAGTTTCGGTGTGCAAGGAGAACACCGGCACATCATCAACGGGCACGTTCCGGTAAAAACAATAAAAGGCGAAACACCGATAAAGGCGAACGGCAAACTGTTGGTCATCGACGGAGGATTCTCCAAAGCCTATCAGCCGGAAACAGGAATAGCGGGATACACCCTGACATTCCACTCACGCGGTCTGGACCTTGTGCAGCACCAGCCATTCCTATCGGCAGAAGAAGCGATACGCACAGGCAGCGACATAAAAAGTTCGACCCAGATAGTGGAAATGAATTCAAAGCGTATGCTTGTGAAAGACACAGACAAAGGCAGAATACTGCAAGCTAAAATATGCGACCTGAAGAAGCTGCTCTATGCTTATCGTAACGGATTCATCAAAGAACTGTCAAAATAGGACTAAGCAGTCAGGCTATAAAAATGCAGAGAAAGCGGGAAGAAAAGGTAAAACTGCCCATTTACAATGTATTACTCTGTGTAATCTTAGAGGCTCAAATACATATATTCAGATAAAAAATTGCCATATCAAAAAAAAGCTATACCTTTGCACGGGATGATTAATTTTTACTAAGAATAAAATTTTAGACTTATAAGTTTATGAATAATCCGAATGAAGTAAAGAAAGAATACGGCTACGGTGAAAGCTACAATTCAGTAGGAAATGAAGAAGAATCAAGTTTTGACATCCGCATATTATGGATGTTGTTTTTGCGCTATAAATATTGGATAGCGGCTTCTGTTGTTGTCTGCCTCATTTCAGCATTCACCTATCTGCGCTACACTATTCCAGTCTATAACATTACGTCTAAGGTCCTTATCAAGGATCAGGACAAGCGTTCATATTCATCCGGAATCAATTCCACTTTTCAGGAATTGGGTTTCATGAATAGCAGTGACGGTTTCGATAATGAAATAGAGATACTCAGCACAAAGACATTGGCAAAAAAAGTAGTGCGTGAGCTGAAACTATATACTACTTATTTCTATGACGGTAATATAAAGGACAACGAAATATACGGCAAGCACAGTCCATTCCTGCTCGACTATGAAGACGGACAGATAGATTCTCTGCATGAAGCCATAGAAATAAATATCTCGAAGAAAGAGGAAAACTATATGGCAAATATCAAGTATAAAGATTCAGAAATGAAAAAGCTTATAACTGGTTTTCCTGCCCATATTACTACGACATTCGGAAAAATCACAATCGAGCGTAACCCTCTTCTTGAAATGAATGCAGTAAACATGTCAGACATAAACGACAGCAAGGAGGAAGACAATGAGCTTGACCGCGATTTGATTGTACGTATCAATCCTATAGACGCTGTAGCTATATCCTACACTAATAAAGTATCGGTAGAACCTACATCAAAGACAACAACAATTGCACAGTTGTCTATCAATGATAACATTCCTGAGAGAGGTGCAGACTATCTAAACAAGATGATTGAAATCTATAATGACGAAGCCAGCATCGACAACAATCAGGAAGCAACAAGAACAGCTGATTTCATTGACACACGACTGGGCATCATCAGCAAGGAACTGAATATGACAGAAGCAGAACTCGAACAATACAAAATGGTTTCGGGTATTACGGATTTTGAAAGCGATGCAAAAGTAGATGTGACACAGAATATTCAGTATGAAACACAGATTGTGGATATTTCTACACAATTGAACCTTGTAGAATATCTGTTGGAATATGTCAATGACAGCCATAACCATCTGCAAGTGATTCCGGCCAACATAGGATTAAAAGACAACTCCCTGTCACAAGTTATCTCCAAATACAATGAAACTATTCTGGAACGAAACAGGCTACTCAGAGTATCTTCGGAGAACAGCCCTACAGTGTCAACTCTTACAAACGAAGCTGAAGGATATCTGGTTGGAATAAAGGCTTCTTTGAACAGTGCCAAACGTCAATTCACCATTCAGCGCAAAGACCTTATTGGACAACAGAACAAATATAACAGCCGAATATCATCTGCACCGACAAAAGAACGCGCATTGGCAGACATCAACAGACAGAAGGATGTAAAAGCTGGGCTGTATCTCATGCTCTTGCAGAAGAGAGAAGAAAATGCCATCACTCTTGCATCAACAGCATATAAAGGGAAAATGATAGAGGATCCTATTATCAATAATATTCCTATATCACCTAAGAAGAAAATTATCCTGATGATTGCACTTGTAATAGGTATTGCGCTCCCATTCGTTTATCATTACATACGCAATTTCTTCTATTACCGAATAGAGAATGTAGATGACTTGGCAAAACTCACAAATGTGCCGTTGCTCGGAACCGTACCATACGTGAAAGCATTGGCTAAGGGCAACAGAACTGTGGTTGTACAAGAGAACCACAACAGCGTCATGGTGGAGGTTTACAGAATATTACGTTCAAACCTTCCGTTTGTATTGAATCCGAATCAGAATGTCATACTCTTCACTTCAACAACGGCGGGTGAAGGCAAAACATCTATCGCATCGAATTTAGGAACAAGTATAGCCTTTATCGGGAAAAAAGTGCTGATTGTCGGACTTGACATTCGTAAGCCGCGATTGGCAAAACTCTTCAAGCTCAATGATGAAAATATGGGTATATCCAACTTCTTCACAAGAAGACCGGACGACTATGAATATTTGGATTCATTAATTCAAAACTCAGGTATAAGTCCTAATCTGGACATATTACCAGCTGGTCCGATACCTCCAAATCCGGCAGAGCTTCTCGAAAAAGAGAATTTAGGTTCAGCCATCAATTACCTGAAGAAGAAGTACGACTATGTTCTCCTTGACACTGCGCCAATCGGACTTGTTTCGGACACTCTGACCATAGGAAGACATGCAGACCTCACACTTTATGTTGTACGTGCAAATTATACTCTTAAGGCGGATATGAATCTGGTGAACAATTTGTCGATAGAAAAACGTCTCCCGAACATCAATATAGTATTGAACGGCACTGTAGCCGAAAACAACAATTACAGCTACAGACGCTATGGTGGCTATACTTACGGAAAGGGATACGGATACAGCTACGGTTACGGCTACGGCTACGGAAATGAAGCAGGAAAGAAGCTTGAGGAAGTATAAAATGTAGAATCATAGTTTGACTTTAAAATGGTTATAGGTGTTGACTTTGACGGAACGATTGTAGAACATCGTTATCCTGAAATAGGCGAAGAAAGACCTTTCGCTACGGATATTCTGAAGAGGCTGATTGCTGACCGCCACAAATTGATATTGTGGACTATGCGCAACGGACGACTTCTGGATGAGGCAGTGCAATGGTGCGCCGACAGAGGAGTGACATTTTATGCGGTAAACAGTAATTCACCGGAAATGTTCAAAGAAGAAAATCCGTCCTATTTATCATGCAAACTCAATGCAGATGTATTTATAGACGATTGTAATGTCGGCGGATTACCGGACTGGCCTACTATATATAAGATTATATCAAGCAAGGCAACGTATGCCCAATTGCTTTACCAGAAATTCCAAGATGAAATGGATGAAGATATTGAACCGCCTTCACCTAAATGGATGTTCTGGAAATCCAACAGACATTAATATAATGACATAATAAGATTTTAGCAAGTCTGCATCGCCAAACTATTCCAACGGCTATGCAGACTTGTTGTTTATATAGATTAAAAGATATAGTAAACTGAAGCCAATAGTAGAATCTGATATTCTCTCAAAGAGGCAAACGGATCTTGCTATGCGCTTTTTAGTTACTGAAATTTGTCCATTATGGCATTTTTAAGTTAATTTGCACAAGTAATAGACTAAGAACAGACATTATGGAAATCATAAATTTTGCAGAAAGCAATACTGTCATCAACCAGTATTTGGCGGAACTCAGAGATATAAATATCCAAAAGGATAGTGCCAGATTCAGAAACAATCTTACGCGCATTGGACAAATGATGGCATACGAAATAAGCAAAACATTACAATATTCAACAAAGGCGATACAAACCCCTCTTGCCACAGCCACAGTGTGTACCCATGACAATCACATCGTTTTAGGAACTATATTCAGAGCCGGACTGCCGTTTCACCAAGGATTCCTCGATGTCTTTGACCATGCAGGAAATGCCTTTGTCTCAGCATACCGATATTATAAAGACAAGGAATGTGAGGATGTAGGCATCAAAATAGAATACATCGCCTCTCCGGACCTGACTAACAAGACATTAATCATTGCAGACCCGATGCTTGCAACCGGCGGAAGCATGGAACTCGGATACGAAGCATTCCGCACAAAGGGCACTCCTTCTGTTATTCATTTATGTTGCGTCATCGCCTCACAAAAAGGAGTTGACTACATAAAAAAAGTTTTTGGAAATTATCCAAACGTAACCTTATGGTGCGGTGTCATAGACCCTTCACTCAACGAGCATTCATACATCGTTCCCGGACTCGGAGATGCTGGAGATTTGGCTTACGGAGACAAAATATAAGCAATCATACCACACCCAAACAACAAAATTAAGCCGAGGCATCCAACCTCGGCTTTAAATGTTTCAGTTCACTCAACAACAACGATTTACCGCCATTCGCCATTGGTATAATGATAGTAACGGCCGCCATATTTAGCTTGAAAAAGCATATCACTATGAAAAGTTCCTTCGATACGTTCTCCTGAAGATGTTTTAAGATAACCTTCGCAAGGATATTCGACCGGTTCTCCACGTCCACCTCCCAGCATTATAACAAAGACTATTACCGCTATGGCAATTACAGCGACGACAGAATGGGTGGCGTATGCAAGCAGAAGCGCGAATGTTGCCACCGACACCATGAATACAGACACACCCACTACGATGCCCATCCCTACTCCTTCGTATTTCATGCTTTTATAGGCATTCCATAGCGCGACGGGAACACTCACAATGACATAACCAATTATAATCCAATCATAAAACCCCCAGTCAAAGATGATGCAAGGAGCTGCTATCACAGCCGCAACAGAAGTTATATAAAAGAAATATGATTTCAAAAATGAACTGCTGACATCGCCTATATCATTAGCCGTTGAAATGAAGAGACGCATAAAACTGAAATATGGGAACAATATGATACCGAAAAGTGCCACAGAGATAAAATATCCCCAAGTGTCATCAAGCCAACATGCTGTTGTGGGCAGCAAAACAATATAAGAACCGGCCGAAACGAGATAACAAACGACAAAAAGCAAAAATGTCCATATCGACATGTCATCATTCCGGTATTTCATAACAAAAAGTACAATATAGCCAATCAAAAAGACAATAAGTGCGATTGTGGCTGTTCCGGAATCGGCATATTTCGTCCGTGAATCATTGGCTTCTTTTGAAAGTTTAAGAATCGTACTTCTGATTCCGCCGATTGACAGAGAGCTACTCTTGTCTTTGTTGATGGCATTATCATCACTCACGACAGGTTCCAAAAAATCACTTTTAGCATAACCTTTCACACCGTCATCGAAGGTGACAACCGCCCATCCATCGTCCACAGAGGAAACCTCGACTTCACAGCCTGGCGGAAGAGCCGCAACAACTTTGGCATTTTTAGACGGTGATTCCCTGACATTCAAGGAACTCGATTCGGTAACAACCCTATAAGTTTCGGCTTCACAAAGCACAGGGATGACAATTGCTATAAAAGTCATGATTGCTGTTAAGAGTATTCGCGGCATTTTCATAAATAACAATTTATATGTTCCATGGTCGTAAAGTTACAGAAAAGCGACGAAAAGGAAAAAGAAAACGGACAAAATCTAAATTTAAACATATTTCAATAGTCCGTTAAATTTTGAAATGACAATTATGCACCTATCAATATTTTTTTGTTCTGTCTCTGCCGGAATGATTTCAAAACAAGCACAGATGCAGAGAGTCTTGTCCGCCATAGAATTGAAACCCCATAAAAAAATTTTTGACATCGTTTTTTAAGGGAATGTTTGGTTTTGACAAAATGACAGCATTTTTTCAATAAAAAGAATCGTATTTCACAAATTCATATACAAATACTATCTTTTTGATTTCGCCAAATGTTAAAATCCTAAGCCCTCTGGCACGCGTCAAAATGAGGCATACCGAACTTTTCTCGGAAATTGGGGCTTCTACGCGCATTTTCTGAAACCACCTGAAATTGTGAACTATTGTTTTATTTTGGAATGATTCTTTTACATTTATTCACTTTCAGCGAAGAGTTTTTGAAAAAACACTACTAAGTTTTCAAATTTCCAGCGTACTGTCGTCACATTTTCAGCGCACTGTAATTTTATTTTCAGTGCGCTACAGTTTTAAAAACTTAGTAGTTTAGAGAAATTTTCAGCGTAGATTTTTTGAAAAAACGCTTGATTTCGGGATAAAAAACGGTGGGTTTCAGACGAAATGTTAAGAAGTGTATAATTCACTGTTTTGGGAGCGTGTCTGAACAGAAACTGAAAAAGTGATGGTGTTTAAGTGATTTTTGAGGGCAAAAATTGCGAGATTGGTCATAATATATTAATAATCAGCATATTACTAAAACACTTTGATTCTTCAAAAAATTGCGTCCAGCGCATTTTTTTGAGTGTTTTGAGATTTTTTGTATTTTATTGATTATCAAAATATTATCTTCACACTAAAAATTCCGTTTCTTTACTGTCGGCAAAAAAAACACTCCAAATGTTAAATTTACATCTTGAACGAAAATATCATTTTGTCAAATCGGGAAACGAAGTTTTAGCGTGTTTTTTGCTACTTTAGTAATGCTTAAAAAAATAACTTCTGCAGTTTTCTGCCTATGTGCATTGAGGGAATAAGGGTTTTGCTGTTCCAAAGTTGCGGAAGTTATTTTTTTAACATTACTTAGACGGGGTTGCATTCAAATTTTCTTTAAACAGGGAGTCTATGCCCCCTACATAATTATAAGAAATAAAAATTAGCTGAAAATTTAACGGACTATTGATATTTCAAAGCCTCTAAAAATACACAAAGTGAGTGAAAATAGAGTTTTAGCACACTATTTTCACTCTCTTTTTTGCCATGTCTGCAAAACTTGTTAATTTTGTACCTGATTATCAACAAAAGTTTTTAATGAAAACCGATTCAGACAATTACCCCGCGAGGCATTGCGCCTCATTTGTTAATTTCTATCCAGAGTTAAGACCTTTGAACATTATCACAAAGGTAAAGTTCCATGACACCCCTATTGTTTTGTGTATATTGCTAAGGTAGTATCTCGTAACATAATATTACAGCTACTGCCAAAGAGAATATTTGAAATCACTTAACAATAATCAAAAAATACATAAATATGGAACTTATCATAACATATATGCTTCTTGCACTTGCTATTTCAGCAATGTGCTCTGTACTCGAAGCAACTCTTTTATCTACCCCTATGTCATTTGTCACCACACTTGAGACCCAAGGTGTGAATGGTGCACAACGGCTAAAGAATTTGAAACAGAATATCGACCGACCTATCTCTGCCATACTTGTGGTCAATACTATTGCCAATACAGTCGGCGCATCCCTTGTCGGCTCACAGGCTGCGCAAGTCTATGACAGTACAGGAGTAGGAGTTGTATCGGCTGTGTTCACCTTGCTAATCCTTATGTTCTCCGAGATTGTACCAAAGACCATTGGTTCATGCTATTGGAGAAAGCTTGCCATTCCGGCATCAGGATTAATAAAGACGCTTATTGTCATCACGTTCCCGCTCGTTTTTCTAATTGAACGTCTGACCCATCTTATTTCTTCTGGTTCAAACCAAGTATCAGTCAGCCGAGAAGAAGTGTCAGCAATGGTTACAGTCGGTGCAGAAGAAGGTGTGCTGCAAAAGAAAGAAAACAAAATGATTCAGAATCTTCTTAAACTTGACGAAATAACAGCGCACCAAATCATGACTCCGAGCGTGGTGGTAGCCATGGCAGACAGCAGTATGACTCTGCGTGATTTCTACAAGACCGAAGAGTACAACAATTATTCACGTATTCCTATTTACGACGAAGACAATAGCGACTATATTACAGGGTATGTTCTCCGCCAGACAATCCTTGAACGTCTTGCAGAAGACAAGTTCAATATCCACCTGAAAGAACTTGCCCGACCGATACTTTCCTTCCCGGAAACAGAGCCTGTGGCTAACATTTGGGAAAAACTGCTTGAAAAGAAAGAACATATCTCCATCATTATTGACGAATATGGAAGTCTGCGTGGAATTGTCACTATGGAAGATGTCATAGAGACCATGCTTGGTTTTGAGATTGTGGATGAGAAGGACGAAGTGGTAGATATGCAAGAATATGCCAAAGCGCAGTGGAAAAGAATACAGAAAAAGCAACAAAAATAACAGCTCCTCCTTTTAACATAAAATGGAACATTTGTCACTGCGCCGTCATATAGCTCTTGAAATAGATCGGATTCTGCAGAACCGTCTGATTGAAAGGCACCCATTGCGTCAATTGTTCTGGGAATGTACCCTAAGATGCAACTTACATTGCCGCCATTGCGGAAGCGACTGTCACACAGATAGTAAACATGCAGATATGCCTGTAGCAGATTTTCTTCGGGTCTTGGATGTAATCTCACAACACCAGAATCCTAATGAAACATTTATTATAGTCACGGGCGGTGAACCTCTTCTACGTAAAGACCTTGAAGAATGCGGACGAGAATTTTATCGGCGAGGATTCCCATGGGGCATGGTGACAAATGGAATGGAATTAACTCGCTCACGGCTTAAATCCCTGATTCAATCAGGACTACATTCGCTGACAATAAGCCTTGACGGATTCGAAGCAGACCACAACTGGATGCGCGGCAACAAGACGGGATTCAATCGTGCAGCCGAAGCCATTCATTTAGTAAATACAGAATCAGACCTTATAAATGATGTGGTTACTTGCGTAAACACTCATAATTTTTCCACACTTCCACAATTCAAGAACTACTTGATAGAATTAGGAGTCAAACGCTGGCGACTCTTCACCGTATTTCCGGCAGGGCGCGCCAAAGACGATGAAGAACTTCAGCTAAGTCCTCACCAACTTCGTGAACTTATGCAATTTATAGCCTCTTCACGCAAAGAAAAACTTATTGATGTAAGCTACGGATGTGAAAGCTTCTTGGGCAACTACGAAGGCGAAGTGAGAGACCACTTCTTTACGTGTCAAGCAGGAGTCACTGTAGGCAGCATCCGTTGCAATGGTGACATAGGAGGATGTCTCAGCATAAGAAGCGACTACACCCAAGGAAACATCTACCACGACAACTTCATGGAGATATGGAACAAACGGTTTGAACCTTATCGCAATTATGAATGGAAACACAACGGTGAATGCGCCGACTGCCGTTTTTTCCGTTATTGCCGCGGCAACGGAATGCATCTACGAAAAGAAGACGGGCATATTCTGGTATGCAACTATAAAAGGATGTTCCCCGACAAGAAATAACAATATGAGGCATACAAGCTTTTGAGATACTCTACAAAAGACTTGTATGCCTCAACTCTTAAATACAAAAGGCTGTTTTCAAAATCTATCGCAGCTCCGGAGAATTACTTCCGTACAAGTTCCAACACAAGCACTTTCTTGGTATTTGAATCTACTCTGAAAATTTCCGAACTTCTTTCGCCCACAACCCATGCAATCTCGCTTCCGTCACAGATGACCTTCTGAACTTCTTTTTCAAATCTACTGAGCTTTATATCCGTCATGAAGTCACTCAACAGCTTAGTTCCATGCAATCCAAACGGCGAGAAGGTATCCCCCAAGCGAACTGTACGTATGGTCAAAGGCCCGTGCATCTTATCCACATCAAGATAAGCAAAACGTTTATCCGGATTAATCACAAGTTGTTCCTTATCTATAATCTTGTAATTAATTGTACCACATCCGTCTATCAACATCGTCCCTTCATGAGAGGCAAAACGGAACTTACGTTCTATCTCCACCTCCTCAGTCTGAGTTGGAGCTATTATCATCTGTCCTCTATCAATAAGCAACCGCCATTTCTTCGCGCTAAATATGTGCCCCGGATTCCCCTTCATGGCTTTGATAATATCCTCTTCCTGAGAACGCGTAAAGCCCAAAGGACTAAGAATCTCGTGCATAACGGAACGAGGAGAAACACATTCCTCCACCTTCTTTATATCTATAAGACGAGTATTGCCCACAGCTCTGAGACATCTGGATATATCTTCGTTTATGGCTTTATCATATACCTTACAAGCTTCATTCAGATGTTCTATGGCAGAAGCCATATTGGCTGAAGCTGAAAGATTGATAGTATTCAGAACAGGCAGCACATCCAGACGTATCTTGTTTCTGCTGAAAATATCCAGCTTGTTCGAACTGTCTGTCACATATTCCTGCCCCTTACGCTCAAGATAATCAAGAATATCCTTACGGCTTACGCACAGCAGAGGACGAACAATCTTACCGTTGCGAGGCGGAATGCCGCACATGCCATGAATACCGCTTCCTCTGACAAGATTCAGCAACAATGTCTCCACATTATCGTCACGATGATGCCCCACAGTCACAGCCTGAGCACCACTCTCTTCCAACACATCCTTAAAATATGAGTATCTGAGTTCACGCGCAGCCATTTCAATGCTTATGCCTCGCTCTGCCGCATACTGCACAGTATTGAAACCTTTCACATACAGCTCCACTCCTAACTTTTCACACAAGAGTCTTACAAAACCCTCATCCCTGTAACTTTCCTTGCCACGAAGATGAAAATTACAATGTATTGCCCCACAGTCATATCCTACACTTTTCAAAACAAGTAGAAGACACACTGAGTCAGCTCCTCCACTGAGTGCAACCAACACTTTACCGGCTTGAATGTCGAGCAGCTGATTATCTCCGATAAATCTGCTTACACATTCTTCAATATTCGTCAAGTTTCCCATGCAAAATACCTTTCTTTTAATTTTCAACACACACATTTTCATCTACACGAAATCATCTGCACAAAAGTAAAACAATTGCGCAAGAAGGCAAGTGATTTTACTTTATTTTTTAATCAAATCCACCAAAAAGTGTTTTAAGTGCAAAAAAAGGCACAAAAAATTTGTATAAGATGCCAAAACGCACTACCTTTGCACTCGCAAAACAGAAACGGTGCCTTGGATGAGTGGCTTAGTCTACGGTCTGCAAAACCGTCCACGGCGGTTCGAATCCGCCAGGCACCTCATAGGAAAACAGGAATAGCGTAATTGACAAAATGGTCAGTTGCGCTTTTTTCATTCCAAGAGGATTTTTTTTCGATTTATTCCTGAAATTTTAAATTGTGATTATGAAAAAACTTATCAGAAATTCAATCGTAGCACTTGCTATCACCGCATTGTTAGCTGCATGTTCAGATGAAGACAACAACGCATCTGTGGCAAATCGTATAACCACTCCTAACACTACCGGATACAGCAAACTGGTCAGCGTGGAGCGCGCAGGCAGTTTTCAAAACATGTACGCATGGACATTCAGATACAGCGGCAATCATCTTGTGCAAGCCGTAAGCACATTGCAGCATAGCAACGACATGCAATCAGAAGGGAACAAGGCCAATTACAATCTCTCATACGGAGAGAGAAATATAGGAATATCCACCAATAGCGTTCCCATGTCCGTAACGCTGAACGAAGAAGCACTGGTATCAAAGGCCACAAGCGGGAATACCACATACAATTACTCATACACAGGAGGCTATCTTACCTCATGGAAAGTACTGTATCAAAACAACGGATTCGGAGGAAGCTCAACCAAAGGAGCAGCGGCAGAACTCTCCAGAACTGTAAATGGAAATATAACTGAAATAAAATACATGCCAAGTGCAGATGCCTTGGACATTTACTATACTTATACCTTTGAATATACACAAGACAACAATGTAAACGGTCTTTTACCGGAAACAGCTTCTAAGATAATGGGCTGTGAAGGTTTCGAGTATATCTACTATGCCGGTCTGCTGGGACGTGGAA
>X363_Desmarests_Spiny_Pocket_Mouse__coassemble_500_pt1 | contig 23781 bp, 14 predicted proteins | sample X363_Desmarests_Spiny_Pocket_Mouse__metabat2_low_PE_006 | metagenome-assembled genome bin X363_Desmarests_Spiny_Pocket_Mouse
TCTGAACAGAAGCTGAAAAGAGAATGAGTTTTTGAGGTGATTTGAAGGTGAAAAACGGGGAATTTAGATGTAACATATTAATAATCAATGGATTGCTAAGATACTCAGAAATTTCAAAAAATTGCGGTCCGGCACGATTTTTTGAGCGTTTTTAAAAAAATATATTTAATTGATTATCAATAATTTATCTTAACGACAAAATTTTCGTCTCTTCGCTGTCGGCAAAAAATCGCTCGAAGTGTTAAATTTTCATTTTGACCGAAAATATCATTTTGTCAAATCGAAAAATGCTGTTTTTAGCGTGTTTACTCTATGTTGTAAGTACTTACCAATCCGAATTGAATGTCCATGAACCACTTGTAGGGATGCACCCCGGTGCATCCGCCTCTGTGACATGTTTTTTGCAAGGATATGGAGAATCGAAGAAGCGGATGCACCCCGGTGCATCCCTACATTGACAATCAATACATCATATTATTAAAGTGGGAGTATTCACAGACTCCTCATGTATTAGTTTTGTGGACACCCTCATAGGCTCTTCATGTCTGTGAAGACAACCACAAATATATTCAAATCACATACATAAGAATCCTGTAAATACATCCATTTCAAGACAAGAAACTTTACAACAGGAGGAAGCAGTAAAAAAACAACTATATAAATAAGGTAAGAAAGTTTGTCAAAAACATCTACACAAGAAACTGCCAAGCGAGAGGCATAAAAAAACAAGGGACGGAAGAATTACCATTCTCCTGTCCCTTGTTAAAAGCTATACGAATGCCCTTGAAGCAATTCGCATCCAAGAAAAAATTAAGCTTCAGCAGGCTGCTCCTCAGCAGGTGCAGCAGCAGCTTCAGCCTCAGCCTTTGCAGCAGCGGCAGCAGCTTTCTTCTCTGCAACCTTAGCAGCGATAGCCTCATTCATTTTCTTCTCAGCAGCAAGACGCTCTGCCACAGCAGCCTTCTTTGCATCAGCCTGCTTGCTTACAACAGCTGCTTTCTTGCTTTCCTTTTCTTTCTTCCATGCCTCGAACTTAACTTCAGCTGTAGCCTCGTCGAATGCACCCTTCTTGACACCAGTGAGGAGGTGCTTCTTCATATAAACACCTTCAGAAGAGAGAAGATTCTTTACTGTGTCTGTTGGCTGTGCTCCGCAAAGAACCCAATGCAAAGCGCGCTCAAAATTCAAATCAACCGTAGCCGGATTTGTGTTCGGGTTGTAAGTACCGATTTTCTCAATGAAACGACCATCACGTGGTGCTCTCACGTCTGCAATCACAATCGCATAGAAAGCGTAGTTCTTGCGACCATGACGCTGCAATCTAATTTTAGTTGCCATCTTTAATAGTTTTTATTAATAAATTATGATTTGAAACGCTGTTAACACGTAACAACGGTGCAAAGTTACAACCTTTTTCAGATAAACGAGAAAAAAATTTCGGATTTTATGCCACAAAATATCCGATAGCGTTTCTTCGGTTTAGATATTTATATTAATTTTGCATGTTAATTGTAATCTGCACTTAGCAAAAAGCATGAAAGGCAAGATTGAACATCACGGTATTATAGAAAGTATTGAAGGCTGTCATGTACGAGTAAAGATTGTGCAGTCCTCAGCATGTTCCTTATGCCAAGCGAGAACCTTGTGCGCCTCGGCAGAAAGCAAGGAGAAAATCATTGATTTATACACTTCTGACGCTTCCTCCTATAGTATAGGAGAGAAAGTGATGGTATATGGCTCTACGTCGATGGGACGCGATGCCGTAATATTCGCATTTGTAATTCCATTGGTTCTTATTGTGGCATGGCTGGCACTCGCGGTAGAAATTCTCCACGTGAATGACATTGCCGCTGTCGGTGTGGTGTTTGCAGTGCTTGCTGTCTATTACATTATATTATGGATGGGAAAGGAAAAGTTCAGCAAGAAATTCCTGTTCATGATTGAAAAGATTTAAAGTTAACTATATTAATATCTAAATAACAAAACTTATGAACGTAATTCTTATTGCTGTAATCGTGTTGGGTGCAATTGGACTTATCGCAGCACTTGTGCTGTTCTTTGTATCCAAGAAATTTGCAGTCAAGGAAGACCCGCGTATTGCTCAGGTAAGCGAAGTGCTGCCTCAGGCAAATTGTGGCGGATGCGGATTTCCGGGATGTGGCGGCTTTGCCTCAGCCTGTGTGAAAGCTGCGGATGCAGGTTCGCTGGAGGGACTTCTATGTCCGGTCGGCGGACAGCCTGTCATGGAGAAAGTGGCAAGTATTCTTGGCATGCAAGTAGGTGCCTCAGCACCAAAAGTTGCAGTTGTCCGTTGTAACGGAACATGTGAAAACCGTCCTCGTGTGGCAGTCTATGACGGTGTGAAGAGCTGCCGTGTTGCCAACACTACATGTAGCGGTGAAACAAACTGTGCATACGGATGTCTCGGATGCGGCGACTGTGTAGCTGCATGTCAGTTCGATGCCATCAAGATGAACCCTGTCACAGGACTTCCGGAAGTCGATGCTACAAAGTGTACGGCTTGCGGTGCTTGTGCAAAGGCTTGTCCTCGCAACATCATTGAAATCAGAATTGTGTCGGGCGACAAGAAAGAAGCTTTCTATGTAGAGTGCATGAACAAGGACAAGGGTGCTGTAGCCACCAAGGCTTGCGCTGCTGCATGTATAGCCTGCATGAAATGTGAGAAAGTCTGCGGTTTCGACGCTGTGCATGTGGAAAACAATCTCGCATACATAGACCCGAACAAGTGTCAGCTCTGCGGCGAATGTGAGAAAGCATGTCCAAAACAAGTCATCACATTCATGGACATCAACGGGAAAAAGCCGAAGCCAAAACTCGCTGCGGCACCTGCTGCCAAAACTGCGGCAACAGCAAAGGCTGCCACAAAAGCTGCGGCTCCAAAAGCTCCGTCAACTCCTCGGGAACCTATCATCGTCAAGTATGACGCTCCTCTCCTTCCGTCCCAGCAGATTGTCCTTGCAGGCACTATCGATTTGGATGCACCGGAGAAACAGGAGTCAGCAGGCAAGATTGCAGAAATAGAGCACAAGTATGACGATCCGTTGCTGCCATCACAGCAAATCCTGCTCGGAGGAAAATAAACATTTATAAAGAAACTAAAAACAAGATTATAAAGTGAAGACATTTAGAATTGGCGGAGTACATCCGGCAGAAAATAAATTGTCGGCAGCAGAACCCATCAAGATAGCGGATCTTCCGAAAATAGCCGTTTTCCCGATGGGACAGCATATCGGCGCACCAGCCAAACCTATCGTTAAAAAAGGCGATAAGGTGAAGGTCGGGCAAATGATTGCTGAAGCCGGCGGCTTTGTATCGGCACCTATATTCTCGTCTGTCTCCGGTACTGTATTGAAAGTAGATACTGTGGTTGATGCCAGCGGATACGCAAAACCAGCTGTTTACATCACGGTAGAAGGCGATGAATGGGATGAGACAATAGACCGTAGTGATAAACTCGTGACCCTCAAAGACAAACCGGAACTGACCGGCAAAGAGATCATTGAGAAAATCCAGAAAGCGGGAATCGTCGGTATGGGTGGTGCCTGCTTCCCTTGCCATGTGAAACTGATGCCACCTCCGGGTTCAAAACCGGAATGGGTGATTATCAACGCTGTCGAGTGTGAGCCTTATCTCACGGCAGATCACCGTCTGATGCTTGAGAAGGCAGACCAGATACTTGTCGGAGTGTCACTGCTCATGAAGGCCGCAAACGTGAACAAAGGATATATAGGTATAGAAAGCAACAAGCCTGATGCCATCAAGCTGATGCAGGAGAAAGTCAGTGCATATCCGAACATCGAGGTAGTGCCTTTGAAAGTGAAATATCCGCAGGGCGGCGAAAAGCAGCTTATCGATGCGGTAGTAGGACGTCAGGTACCGGCCCCTCCTGCATTACCGGTAAGCGTAGGAGCCATCATACAGAATGTAGGAACGGCATACGCTGTTTATGAGGCCGTAATGAAAAACAAGCCTTTGTTTGAGCGCGTTGTTACCGTCACAGGAAAGAGTCTCAAACAGCCAAGTAATTTCCTCACTCGTATGGGAACACCAATGAGCCAGCTTATCGATGCTTGTGGCGGACTTCCGGAAGACACAGGAAAAGTTATCGGCGGCGGCCCGATGATGGGAAAAGCTCTCATGAACATAGAAGTTCCTATCTGCAAAGGTTCTTCCGGTGTACTGATTATGAACGACAAGGAGGCGCGTCGTGGTGAGCCGCAGCCTTGCATACGCTGCGCAAAATGTGTCAGTGCATGTCCTATGGGACTGGAGCCGTATCTGCTTGCCACATGTTCAGGCAATGGTATGTGGGAAAAAGTGGAGGCTGAAGACATCACAAGCTGTATCGAATGCGGCTCATGCCAGTTCACTTGTCCTTCTAACCGTCCGATGCTCGACCTTATACGTCTCGGAAAGTCAACAGTTATGGGTATCATACGTGCCCGAAATGCAAAAAAGTAATCACTATGGCAAATAAATTAATAGTATCATTATCACCGCATGTACATTCCAACGACACGGTGCAGAAGAATATGTATGGTGTGTGCATCGCACTTCTTCCGGCACTCGTATGCTCGTTTGTCATATTCGGTGTAGGCGCGATAACAGTAACCGCCGTATCGGTTGCATCGTGCGTGTTCTTTGAATGGGCTATCAACAAATACCTGATGAAGAACGACAAACCGACCGTAACGGACGGTTCTGCAATCCTTACAGGTTTGCTTCTTGCTTTCAACGTTCCGTCTAACCTTCCGTTGTGGATTATGATTGTAGGTGCATTGTTCGCTATCGGAGTAGTGAAGATGACCTTCGGCGGACTTGGTTGCAATCTTTTCAATCCGGCACTTGCCGGCCGTGCATTCCTGCTCATTTCTTTCCCTGTACAGATGACCACATGGCCTGTACCGATGCAGGGATTCGGCACTTATCTTGATGCGGAAACTGCTGCCACTCCGCTTTCAATCATGAAAGCAGCAGTGAAAGCCGGTGACGCAAGCATTTTTGAGCAGTTGCCAAACGCAATGGATATGCTTGTGGGAAAAACAGGAGGCTGTCTGGGCGAAGTAAGCGCCCTTGCCATCATTGTCGGCTTGATTTTCATGCTTGCAAAGAAAATCATCACTTGGCATATCCCTGTTTCCATCATTGTCACAGTTCTTGTATTCTCAGGACTGATGAATCTGGCAAACCCTGTCTATGCTTCTCCGGTAGTAGAACTGCTCAGTGGCGGTCTTCTCCTTGGTGCTGTCTTCATGGCAACAGACTATGTTACATCACCAATGTCAAAGAAGGGACAACTGATATACGGTGTGGCAATAGGATTCCTTACAGTTGTAATCCGTACATTCGGTGCATATCCGGAAGGAATGTCGTTTGCTATTCTTATAATGAACGCATTCACTCCGCTTATCAACAATTATTGTAAACCTAAAAGATTCGGGGAGGTAGTGAAATGAAAAAACTCAGTTCTTCATTAACAAACATGGCTGTGGTGCTTACTGTCATCGCAGTTGTTGCCGGCGGAGTCCTCGCATACGTCAACAGTGTTACAGCTCCTCAGATTGAGAAGATAAATGCAGAGAATCTTGCAGCCGGAATCAAGAAAGTAATCGGAAACGACGAGCTGGTGGTATCGGATACAAAAACTATAGACAAATATACAATATATACCACCACAGACAAAGACGGAAATATTCTCGGCACTGCAATTTCCACCAGCGAGAACGGTTTTGGCGGTCCGCTTCAGGTACTTGTCGGATTTGACAACGAAGGCACCATCCTCGGATACACCATCCTTGCCAGTGCAGAGACTCCGGGTCTCGGAGCCAAGGCAGGACTGTGGTTCCAAAAAGACCAGAAAGGCAACATTATCGGCAAGAATCCCGGAAAATGTAACTTCACAGTAAGCAAAGACGGAGGAGAGATTGATGCAATCACAGCCTCAACCATCACTTCACGAGCTTTCCTTCTTGCCATACAAAACGCTTACAACCAACTGATGGCAGACGGGAAAACTGAAGCGACAGGCAAAGCAGCATCTGCAAACAACAACCAGACTTCTGAAACATGCCCATGCGGAGAAGACTGCAAATGTGACGAGCCATGCAATTGTGCCGGAAAATGCGGTATGGAGGCTGGCAAATGTGGCAATGAATGCCAATGTAGCGAGTGCAACACTTCTGAATGCGAAAGCGAATGTGAATGTAACGAATAAAGAAAGGAGACAAAGATTATGAATAACTTTAAAGTTTTGATGAATGGTATCGTCAAGGAGAATCCAACCTTTGTACTTCTTCTTGGTATGTGTCCGACTCTCGGTACGACTTCTTCTGCCATAAACGGTCTTTCAATGGGTCTGGCAACTATGTTCGTACTTATACTTTCCAATCTGCTCATATCACTGATTAAGAACCTTATTCCAGATATGGTTCGCATCCCGTCATACATTGTGGTCATAGCATCGCTTGTGACAGTGCTACAGATGCTCATGCAGGCATACGTACCAAGCATATATGCCACTCTCGGACTTTTCATTCCGCTTATTGTGGTGAACTGTATCATACTTGGTCGTGCGGAAGCATTCGCAGCCAAGAACGGTCCTGTGGCATCAATCTTTGACGGAATAGGTATCGGACTCGGATTTTCACTTGCACTCACCATACTTGGCGCAGTACGTGAACTTCTCGGAACCGGTGTCGTATTCAAAAGTGACGACTTCGGAATACCGGGAATCACACTTCAGGGCGAAGACTACGGTATGCTCATATTCGTGCTTGCACCGGGAGCATTCCTCATCCTTGGCTATCTGATTGCAATTGTCAACAAGTTGCGCAAGGCATAATGTAAAAATCCATATTTCGGAAACAACAAAACAGAATCATTATGGAATATATATTGATATTTATCACAGCGATATTTGTAAATAACGTGGTATTGGCACAGTTCCTCGGTATCTGTCCTTTCCTCGGAGTATCCAAGAAAGTATCTACGGCAGCAGGAATGGGTGCAGCGGTAACGTTTGTGCTCACATTGGCAACCATCGTAACTTACATTGTGCAGAAATTTGTGCTTGATGCCAACGGTCTGGGATATTTGCAGACAATAGCATTCATTCTCATCATTGCCGCACTGGTGCAGATGGTAGAAATCATACTCAAGAAAGTGTCACCATCCCTTTATCAGGCTCTTGGTGTATTCCTTCCGCTTATTACAACCAACTGCTGTATCTTGGGTGTGGCTATCCTTGTAATACAGAAAGATTATGACCTTCTTCACGGCATTGTCTATGCTATCTCAACAGCAATAGGTTTTGCACTCGCAATGATTGTATTTGCAGGATTGCGCGAGCAGCTCTCCCTTGTGAAACTGCCTAAAGCAATGAACGGTATGCCTATAGCACTTGTCACAGCAGGACTCCTCGCTATGGCATTCATGGGATTCAGCGGTGTGGATGGCGGACTGAAAATTCTTTTCGGATTAGAATAAGGCTATCATACATATTAAATTGAGTAGGAGATAAACACCTTGTAATTAGTGTTTATCTCCTACTTTTTTAAATACAGTACAGAAATCTTTCCCTAACAGGGGAAAAGCCTATATACCTCACCTTGAAAAGGCTACAATATGAATCCAACACAGTAACTTGATTCTTCCCCTATCAGGGGCAATTGGAGAGCTTGCGACGGAAGAATCTGTCAAATATAGAATTAAAGTTTCGTAAGTTGAACTTGCTCACAAAATGAAAATATCCGTGCAGAGAAGAATTGGAAACCGTGCGATGAAATCTCAAATCCACAGTGTGGATTATAAAAACAACAGTGTGGATTTTGTAAACCACAGTGTGGATTATAAAATCAACACAGTGGATTTGAGATTTCAACGCACGGTTTTCAATTTCTCACTGCACATACAATATGTTCTCAAGGCATTGTCAGTGTATATAGAGCATAGTATGCTTTCGTCGGTACTGGCAAATAGTTCGCTTTAGAAGTTGTTTTAAAATTATTTGTTATAGCCATGCAGATGTCTGTCGAAAACATCCACATAAAAAAGTTCTTCCCTCTTACTACAAAAAAAGGTGTCCATGCTATGCAAGACACATAGCAATGGACACCGAATTTCTATAAATAGAATGATTACATTACATAATTAGCGACATTTGGCGAAGCTAAAAGAACTGAGATTCTTTTTATCTAATGTAGAAAAACGAACTATGTAAACACCAGAAGCCATTGTTGCCACATCTATTTCAGAATTAGAAGATGCACCACATTTAGCAGACTTCACTACGTTTCCCATTACATTGAAGATTTCGCAAACAACATCACTATCGACATTCTTTACATATACCACCTTCCTTGTTGCATCGTAACCCGCCTTCAATGTATTTCCGCTATCTACAGAACCAATTGCATCAGGTTCTTCACCAATCAGCAATACAGTCTCCTTGTCAGGAACTACATCCAAAATGATGCTTTCGTCAGTTACTGAGTATATCTTCTCTGAAATCACATTTCCATCTGATATAATCTGGCAACGCATTGTCTTCCATCCGGTAGGAGCTGCAATTTCCATTGTCAGAGGCACATTGTAGATTGTAGTGTCGAGCCATGTAGTGAACTCATACAATATGCTGTCTTCTGTAATGTCGTGCTTGGCAACACGCAAGTTGCGTTTTTCTTCAGCATATCTAACGAGGTCGGCAAGAGGAGCAGTCCAAACCTTACCGTCGTCTCTCAGCTCAGACAGATATGAGCACATATTTTCGAGCCATTCAGTTGTAGCAACCTCATAAGTGTCGGAAGTTGAAAGAAGGTCGAAAGGCAATGTCTCATGGATGCAAACCACACCGAAGCGTCCGTTGAGATTGTCAATCTTGGCCTTCATTTCTTCGAAGCTCTCCTGCTCAAATTCGAGTGAACGTGGATACTTCCATGTGACAAGTTCGGAATTAGTTGAATACCATCCGTTCTGGCTTGTCGGAATGTCGTTATAGACATTTCCACCTGTACGTCCTGCAATGAAATATGAAGCCATCGTTCTATCTACAGTCTCGTTGTGGATACAATACGGATAAGCATGTGTGAGACACTGCTTGCCAGTGAATCGCTCGATGTTCGCCTTGTCCTGTCCGAGTTCCTTTTTCAGAGTCGTGATGTCCAAAGATGTGAGATTAGGGTGAGTAAGCGAGTGAGAACCGATTTCGTGTCCGGCATCGCTCATTTCACGGAATTCTTCTTCAAATCCATAACGCTGAATAGGAGTTTGTCCCTTTGCCACAAGATTGCTTGTATTGACATAGAATGTACCCTTCAGACCGTACTTCTCAAGCATCGGATAAGCATAATCGTAATGCGCCTTGAATCCGTCGTCGAAAGTCAAAGTGAATGCTGATTCTGCGTTTCCGCGCCATTTATAGACCTTAACACCCATTTCGCTGTTCGCTCTGTCATATCTGAAATTATGGAATCTGTGGAATGTCAGATAGTTCGCATTGTGCTGGCTGTTCGCATTTCCTGTTTCATCTTCCCAAGCTGTACGAGACACAGCGATGATGTCATCGCCTTCAAACTGCCAATCGAGATACTGGAATCCGTGGTATGCCACATCCGAATGATGGAGCAGAGTGTCCTTTATTGTCCAGTTACGGAGATCCTCAGAATATGCGAGTACGATAGTGTTTCGTGTACCTCCGAGGTTAGAGTTGTTTACTCGGTCTTCAGAAAGCACGTAGTTGCTCAAAGTCCAGTATTTAGCAGAGATACTATCGTAGCGGATAGTGAACTTCTTACCTGCACCCGGCAAGTCAATGATATTCTTCAACGGATTGAACTTAGCTTCAGTTCCGTCGTCGGAGATATTGACAAGGGCAGCCTTGTCATCACCGTTGTAAGCCATACGAAGGATGTTCTTTACGCTTCCGTCAGGAGCGACAACCACGTTACCTTCAAGCCATGCAGTAGAACCGATGATGTCGTTTCTGTGTTCGAGTTTGTTAGTAAATGTCCAAGAATCAACATCGAGCAAGTCAGCGTCCTCAGCAGCAGACAGTACGAATGAAGAGAATGGTCCCCACCCCCAATATGCTTCGCCCTGTTCTTCCATCGCCTTCCAAATACGTCCGTTGTGGAATACAACAGGTGTCGGAGCTGTGTGATAATAGCCGCTGCGCAAAAGTCCTGTTTTGCCGTCAACCGGTTTAGTCCATGTGTGACCATTGTCGTCAGAACGGAGTACAACGATGTCACCATATCCCATCGTACACTTAGGCGCAACACCTATCAGATAGAGCTTGCCATTGTGAGTGAAGAGCTTAGACCAGTTCAACGGATCTATCTTGCTGATTTCAGTCCATGTCTGACCTTTGTCTTTGGATTCATAAACGTATGAGTATGAAATCACACCACCGAAGATGTCGTGTGAAGCAAGATAAGTACCGTCTTCAAGAACTGTAATACTTGGAGAACCGACATACTTCAATGTAGCAGCCTTAGAGTTGTGGATTACAACACCCGGAGGCGGCAAGATGTCAATCACAGTTTCAAAAGTGATATCAGAAGACAAGACAAAGACTCCTGTCCAGTTGTCTGTATTAATCTCTATCTGTTCGCCTTCTGTCACGCTCTTAGTATAAACCTTGAACGAGGTAGATGTACCGTCGTTATAATAGAAACCTGCACCCGGCACTTCTGCCCAACCGTTTTCTTCCGGTTTGAATGTATTTTCAGTTTCTGAAACGGCAATGTACATGTCACCAGCCTCGCGGGCAGTCACATTGATAATCGGAGCTTGACCACCGTTATAACGAGTAAACTTGAGTCCAGAAACAGCCTTCTTAACACCACAAAGTATATAGCCACGGTTGGCGAAAGCCGGTGAACCTTCTTCAAAGTCTCCTACTTCCATCCATCCCAAAGCTGAAATATCAACAGGAACTGCTTTCAACTGCTCGTCGTCATCGTCCTCGCCCTTTATTGAAGGAGCAATAACCACAGCACCGCTGAATGTCTCAGGCTGAACGACATTGACCCATTCACCTGCCTTGACAGGCTTGCGGAAGAATGTCATAGTGCCCTTTTCTGTGGTATAAGAAACAGAGTAGCCTTCGACAATTTCCCATCCGTTAGCTTCAGCCCAAGCACTACAAACTTCCGGTTTCTCTTCAGTTGCCACCATTGACATAAGATAACCGTCTTCCTCAGCGAGTACTTCAATCGAAGCCAATGGACCCGGTCTGTATGTAGAGTTGGCATTTATCTTTGTAAACTGCCAGCCTGCAAATTCACCCGGAATATCGCCAAATGCCATTTCACGGTTCAAGAATACGACTTGTCCTTTTTCAAACGATGAAACGGAATAGCTTGTTCCACGGATAGTAAGCGTAGGGTAAACATCAGGAACAGCAAGGTCTGTGATTGAAGGAGCGATAAGCAATGCACCGCTGAATGTCTCAGGCTGAACGATATTAACCCATTCACCTGCCTTAACAGCCTTGCGGTAAGTTGTCAATGCGCCCTTTTCCGCAGCGTATGATACGGCAGGACCATCATACACATCCCATCCGTTAGCTTCAGCCCATGCACTGCAAACGTCTGGATTTTCTTCAGTTGCCACCATTACCATGATGTAGCCGTCTTCCTCAACCTTAACCTCGTATGCAGGAAGAGGTCCAGGCCAGTATGAGCTGTTGGCATTTATCTTCACGAACTGCCAACCGTCATAAGCTTCAGGTATTTCGTTGAACGGCATATTGCTGCGGTTCAAGAACGGCTGCTGACCCTGTTCAAAAGGAGTCACAGCGTAGTGCTCACCACGAATAGAAAGTGCAGGATAAACCTCAAGAGGAATTTCTGTGACAGAAGGAGCGATGAGCAACGCACCGCTGAATGTCTCAGGCTGAACGATATTAACCCATTCACCAGCCTTTATTTCCTTGCGGTAGAATGTCATGACAGCTTTCTCTCCGTCGCCGTATGCCACTGTAGGACCTTCAACAAGTTCCCAGCCGTTGGCTTCTGCCCATGCGCTACATACATCAGGAGTGTCTGCCGTCGCCATCATCGCCATGATATAGCCGTCTTCCTCAGCTTTCACTTCGTATTCAGGAAGAGGACCAGGCCAGTATGAGCTGTTGGCATTTATCTTCACAAACTGCCAGTCAGCATAATCTTCCGGTATTTCACGGAGTGCCATGTTATCGCGGTTGAAGAACGGCTTCTGACCCTGTTCAAGAGGCAAGATTCCGAAATTCTTTCCACGGATAGAAAGTGCAGGATAAACCTCTACCGGAGATTCTGTGATTGAAGGAGCGATGAGCACAGCACCGCTGAATGTCTCAGGCTGAACGATATTAACCCATTCACCGGCTTTAATCGGTTTGCGGAAGAATGTCATCGTACCCAAAGTTGTCGTATAAGACACAGAATAACCTTCGACAACTTCCCAGCCGTTAGCTTCTGCCCAAGCGTTGCATACGTCAGGTGTAGCTTCTGTTGCCACCATTGTCATAATGTAGCCGTCTTCTTCTGACTTCACTTCAAACGATGCCAAAGGACCCGGTCGGGTTGAGCTATTTGCATTTATCTTTGTGAACTGCCAGCCGGCAAACTCGCCCGGAACACCGCTGAATGTCATCTCACGGTTAGAGAACACAACCTGTCCATTTTCAAAAGGCTTCAGTTCGTAGTTCTCACCACGAATAGAAAGCTCAGGATATACATCACGTTCTGCCTTGTCTGTGATTGAAGGAGCGATAAGCAATGCACCGCTGAATGTCTCAGGCTGAACAATATTCACCCATTCACCAGCCTTCATTTCTTTGCGGTAGAATGTCATGACACCAGTCTCACCATCAGCGTATGATACAGTCGGACCTTCAACGAGTTCCCAACCATTGGTCTCTGCCCATGCGCTGCATACGTCAGGAGTGGCAGCTGTTGCCATCATTGCCATGATGTAGCCATCTTCCTCCACCATGACCTCGTATGAAGCCAAAGGTCCCGGCTTGAATGAGCTGTTGGCATTTATCTTCACGAACTGCCAGCCGACATAATCTTCCGGTATTTCGCGAAGAGGCATATTGTCTCGATTGTAGAACGGTTGCTGACCCTGTTCAAGAGGCAAGACACCGTAGTTCTCACCACGAATGGAAAGTACAGGATAAACTTCAGGAGTTGGCTCTTTGATTGAAGGAGCAATGAGCACAGCACCGCTGAATATCTCAGGCTGAACGATGTTAACCCATTCACCTGCCTTTATAGGCTTACGGAAGAACGTCATCGTACCCAAATTTGTCGTATAAGACACCGAATAACCTTCAACAACTTCCCAGCCGTTAGCTTCTATCCATGCGTTGCTTGCTTCCGGTGAAGCTTGTATTTCCACCATTACCATAATGTAACCGTCTTCTTTAGCCTTCACTTCAAACGAAGCCTTAGGTCCCGGTCTATATGAGCTGTTGGCATTTATCTTTGTGAACTGCCAGCCGGCAAATTCGCCCGGAGCACCGCTGAATGTCATTTCACGGTTAGAGAACACAACCTGTCCGTTTTCAAAAGGCTTCAGCTCGTAGTTCTCGCCACGAATAATAAGTTCAGGATACACATCGCGCTCCGCATAGTCCGTAATTGAAGGAGCAATGAGCAATGCGCCGCTGAAAGTTTCAGGCTGAACGATGTTAATCCATTCACCTGCTGTAACAGCCTTGCGATAGAATGTCATGACAGCTTTCTCACCGTCTGCGTATGCTACAGTAGGACCCTCAACAAGTTCCCAGCCATTAGCCTCAGCCCATGCGCTGCACACTTCCGGTGTATCGGCAGTAGCCATCATTGCCATGATGTAGCCGTCTTCCTCTGCCATGACCTCGTACACAGGAAGAGGTCCCGGTATGTATGAGCTGTTGGCATTAATCTTCACAAACTGCCAACCTGCATAATCCGTCGGGATTTCACGCAGTGACATATTTGTGCGATTGAAGAATGGCTGCTGACCTTGTTCGAGAGGCAACAGCCCGTAGTTTTCTCCACGGATGGAGAGCGAAGGATAGACATCGGCATAGGCCGACATCGACGAAAGAACCAAGACACACAGTGTCAACGTATGCAGAAGACGAGAGAAAGCACTCTTCGCATACCGATTAATAAGTTCAATGTTCTTCATTTTTTAATTGATTTAATTGGTAATTTATTTAACTAACACTTTGGCAGTCTGTCCCGAATGAGACTTCACAACATATATACCCGGTTCTTGGGTTGCATCAGGAGAAACAACGACACCGCCGATAGTATAGACATTGTAGCTGTCTGCATTTTTCACGTAAATGATTCGGTTGACAACTTCAATATCCAGAGGTTCTTCCGACACGGAAATCTCAACTTTGTCTATATCGACATGTTCAAGATCATCGCTCAATGTAATCCACCCAACCATATCGGCAGAAGCAATTTTGTCGGCACTGGAAGCTTCCTCATTTGAGCTGTCGAGTTGTCTTTTCAGACGCACTCCCACAGTCGCGCCGTCAGTTTCCTCTACAAAAGCTGTTCTTCGAAGCAGAGTGGCAGCATCCAAATTGCATGTCTGCAAAGCAGCAAAGAGCATCGGATTATACAGTTTTGTAGGTTGATTATCTGAACCGGTGATAAAATCAATCTTCTTAGGGAAAACCGAATACGGTTTCTCAGCACCTACACCAGCAGACAGAATTTTCCCATTTCCCAAAGATTCGCTGCCCGGAGTCACAGCCATATAAACCATATTTTGTCCGACATTCACCTTTTTGCCGTGTCCATATTCATAAAGCAGTTTGCACTTGAATCCGCGTTCCGTCACATCCCAAATTTTTATCGACAACGCATCAGATTTCAAAACAGGTTTACGCAATTCTGCTATGACAACAGGAACAACACCTTCCGAGAACGGTTTGTCAAACACTATTTCTGTCGTATCACCTCTCACTTTGCGATTACCGACTTCCACTTCCATGTCACCAAAAGAATATCTACCTTCTTTAACAGCTATATAATCCACCTCTTCAGGGTTTGCCGGTGACTGTTCTTGAGCAAACTTCCAAGGCAATAAAGAATATGTGAAGTCAGAAGTCGTCACAGAAGATATAAGATTTCCAGTTCCCAACTTAGGATTGTTGTTGGAATACACACCCATAAAGACAGCCGGAAGACTCTCAAACTTATGACTAAAGCTTATGGTCATAGGCTCGTTATCTATCATATAAAGATGTCCCCAGTTGAAGTTTTCATCGCCTTCCGCACGTCCTATCGAGACACTTACCTCTCCTGAGAAACGCGACTTGCCGTCAGAATCGAAATTACGTACTCTATAAACAACTATACCTTGTATATCGGAAATATCATCGTAAGAATAAGTCTTTTTTGTTTGACGTCCTTCGTCTGTATTTATAAAACTTGCTATACATTTGAAGTCATCGTCTTTTTCCGTTTTGCGCTCCAACCATGTAGAGTCAGTCTGTTCCCCGTTCTTTGAAGTCCAACTGAAAGAAACGCTCTTAGTAGGCTGAGAATATTCAACCACAAAATCTTCCGGCTTACGATAATTCCATGTAGGGACATAACCTTCACCACCCCGGTATGACATATTCGACTTATGGTCTGCATACCATATTCCGGCAGGAGTCAGTTTCTCGCGTCCTTCACCCGGCGCATCGTCCAAATAAAGGGAACGACAATCTTCCACCCAGTTGTAAATGGCATATCTTTCAAGATGCGGATTGGCCTCCAAAGCCTCAACAATTTCAGACAATCCTTTCTTCTGATGTTCCATGTTCTTTTCTGTCGCCGTTCTATCCGCATCCGGCCACTTTTCCTCTGTCCAGTTGGCACCGTAGTTAAACTCGGTCAGCCATATAGGACGTCCAAACATATTGTAGTAGTTGTTTACTGCATCGCTATACGACTGACCTGTTGCATACCAATACCAATGGACAGCAATAAAATCTACTCGGTAATTGTTTTCCTCACACCTCTTCATAAACGGTTTGAGCCAACCGTCAAGATTGTTCGCAATGGCAGGCGAGCCGATGCGCAGTCCCGCACGGGTCATTTCATACCATTTGTCTGCCACTTCTTCCGGAGAAACATTCCAGCCGTTCTCGTCTTTATAATCAGGTTCGTTATTTCCCAACAGGTGAGTCACGTCCACACGACTTTCCAATACGTCATACGAAGGCCACCAGATACTCACTCTCTGGGGAACATATTCATGGTCGATACGGCTATAATTATCGCCGTTCCATCCGTAGAACCATGAGCAATTGAGCGTAGAGAACTGCGCCTCATTCCATCCGGCATTACCTTTCTTGGAAACACACTGCCACGGCAATACTCTTATAAACGAAATCTTATCGTTCAATAAATTATCAAGCTCTTCCACCTGCACATCTGCATCCTGTGCAATGAAGCAACGGCTATAGCCAGTACCGTCTGAGGTGGTGGCAAATGTCGCCATGTAACCGCGCTTCAACTTGAATGACGATATGCAGTTATTCATATCACCCAATGAACGGTAGTACTCATTAGGCAAAAAATCAGAACTGATTGTACCTTCAAACCCTTTGTCCGAATAAACCGTCAAAGGTTTATAACCACTATTTCCATGAGGATAGATACAAGACCCGTTAAGATAAATTCCGACACGTACATTAACATCATTCTCAGCTTTCTGTCCGTTGACATACACTCTGTGCAAATACTCTTCAACCAATCGTGAAGGTTTCACATTGTCGAAAAACACTACGGCATCAGCATCTCTTATGTCAATAGTGCCGGTCTCTGTAAAAGCATCCGCCCCACTGACATGCAAATCCTGCTTTGATTCAATTAAAACACTTCCATCTACAACTTGAATATCTTTCCGTTGTGCCATACATTTCATATTCGTTGCACACGAAAGAATAGCAGACAGAAATAAATATCCGAAGAATTTTCTCATAATAGTTCAATTAATAGTCAACAATTTAATAAAAGTTCGTTACGCTCTATTATTGAGCGTAACGAACCAATCCTGTCAGTTTCTACCAACAACAACCTTTACCGACCTATTACCGTACTTAACTATATATATACCTTCAGAAAGAACTGATTCAGGATTAACAAGCATTCCGGATACAGAATATACCAAACTTCCTTTTGGAACAGACAAGCGTCCATTCACACACTTAACCTTGAAATCTTCGTCAACAACAGAAGAAATACCTGTAGCAGGATTCCAACCATCATTGTCACCAGCAGAAAGCAGAGTAAGACTAAAATTGTCTGCGGAAATCCATGTTCCTTCAAAAGCAACACCGCCATACTTCTGCGTGAATGTAGAATCACAAGTGAATCCCATTGTAAGTGTATGGTCTTTAACCTCTATTTCTACTGATGTGTAGTGCCAACCACGTCCTGTTCCATTGTTTACTAAAAGAGTATCCAATTCAGGATCTGTCGCAGTCTCGCCTCCATCAGTTCTCTTATACAAATTTGCAAATATTGAGCCATAAGAATCTGTGCAGACAAGAATAGAGTCGCTTCCGTCAGCAGCAGACGGACCGCCCACTTCTGAAATGTTTATCTTTTCAAGCTCAACCTGTGACAAAGCAACAGTAGAAGAATCGTTATCTGCAAAAGCATAAACATACAGTCCCACTTCACTTGTTGTTCTTGTCATTGCCGAAACTCTATATCGTCCGTTAGGAATAGATTCTATTGTCTGATAGACATTGAAGAGCAAAGTACCTGCTGTTGGGTTCCAAGAGTCAAAATAAGTACCTGCCGTATTTCCGTCAACCTGCTGTCCGCTACCAGCAAAGCGTTCACATCCTACCACTGTACCATTCCAACCCTTCGGCAACACTGTATTAGAATTTGTATCAACACCCGGATTGACAATCAGGCCTGTGAAATCTGTGCCACCGCTAAGAATGATGTCGGCAGCTTCACACTGCGACATTGCCTTCTCAAGTTCTGCAACATAAGCGTCTATCAATGTTTCTTCCGGCAACAGTTTCATTGCTATAAGAGAATTTGCCTGTCTGCTAATGTTATCATCAAGCACGCTCTTTGCAAAAGCATCTTCCACCTCAAGTTCCTCAGCTGTTTGCAATGTAGGTAGATATCTGTCATAGAATGCCTTCAATATATTCTCAAGACTATCCATCTCAGTATAAGTGGCATTCTCTGAATTGATTTCTTTCTTCATGCAATTCACGAGATTGCTTGCCATATCATAAACCTTGCCTGTATAAACATTAGTCTCCACAGAATCGGTCAATGCCTTATATACACCAGCCATCAACCCGTTCTGCTTATTTACAGATTTATAAGCTTCTGCCATCGCATCTTTAATCACCATTATCGCCTGTTTGAGTTCAGCAGCACCAGAAACAGATTCATACTGTGACATAGTGTCAACCAACATCTTCTTGTCAGCAGCAAACATCATAGTGTCAGCCATAGCCTGTCCGTCAACCAAAGACTTCTCTAATACCGGTTTCAAAGTTTCCTCATTCAAAGCTCCGCAATAAAGCAGACGGAAGTCTCTTACAAGGAACCAACCCACAGCACCGCCACCACTTTCAGACTCGAAACCAATGCGCAACTTACCGTCATAGACAGGAATCATAGCTGTACGGAATGTTTCCCACTTCGCCATCTCTGGAGAAGCAAAGTTTGAATACACAGAGTCAGAGAGTGAAATAGCGTATGCATGCTGCTGATAGACTGCTGTTTCCTCTGTCCATCCGAGACATTCAACTCTATACCATCCGTCTTGCAGACCTTCTATATCCTGATAAAGATTCATGTGGTTGAATTGCCATGTCCAACTATTATAGCAAGTAACGGCCTCACCAACTTCTTCTGCAGGCTTGTGTACAGGATAGAAGCAATTACCTTCTCCCGGAAGTCCCGTATTTTCCGATACCCATCCTTCCGAGCTCAAAGCGCAATCCTTTGAGTAAGCGTATGGAACACGGAAGTTCGGAGCCTTAATCATATAAGTCATTTCTGCCGGAGTCTCTTCTGTTGCGTTAGGAATCTGGCTGTCATAATAAGCGCGGATAGCAGACTTCAGTGTGTTGTATGCTGAAATCAATGCATCAACACCTGAATCCTCAGAAGAAACCACCTCATCGGCCGCCTGATAAGCTGCCTCTAACTCGGAAAGTCCCGGATAAAGAACCTGTGATTCAAACAGATATGAGCATTCATCGAAAAGATTGGCAAAATCAGCCACCTTCTTCATAGCATCTTCCACATTACTTATAAATGCGCTAATCTCTTGTGCAGCTTCCAGATAGATAGGTGCATTGTGGTCATCACCTGCTTCTAAGACTTTGTTCTCCATATCCATCTTGAAGTCTGACACGTTCCACTGCATACCCGGATACTTGTCCAACTTGTCATACAAGACATCAAGCTGCGACAATGCCTTCTCAAATACCTTGTTCAATGGAGTCGGCAATTCGACAAGCTTCCAATAAGAGTTCAGGTCCATACCCTTGTCGCAATAGATACCGGTACCTTCACCACCGTCGTCAACACCCCAATACTTATTTGAGTGAAGATTCTTTATTCCGATGTAATCAGTTCCCGGAATTTCCTCCAAACGATATTTAGCCTTTGTGATTGCTGTAGGCAATTCTTCCTGAAAGACGATGCTCCAGTAGTCCCAGTCCCAATCGACCGTAATCTTACAAACCCAAGTGTTGTCAACGGCAGCCTTAATCATGTAAGTGCCTTCCTCACCTTCAACTGGCAAAAACTCGAAAGCCTGTCTTTCGTCGTCCATGTCAGCAACCTGCTGCAAAGGTTTATTGTCCTCTGCTTCAACTCGGGTAAAAGCCAAACCATTGGCATTTATAATCTGGTAATACTTGAAAGGTTCAGGCATTACCGTCTGCGACATGATGCACATAGAATACATCAATGACAACAATGATAAAATTTTCTTTTTCATACTGATAAAATTTATTTGTTAACAATTTCAAATTATCCATTATTCCTTGTTTCAACCGCCAAGAGAATCAATAATGCGAAACAACAAGTTTGCCGTCGCTTACCTCAATCTCCGACATATACAGAGCGGAAGCGCGCGAATGTCCGTCTTTACGGAAATGCCTGAAATAGACAATGTATGCCTTGTCGCCACACACCGCAATATCGGCATGTCCGCCCAACATCAAGTCAGGCATACGCGTCCACTCCCTTGCGTCATCAGAGCGATATACAGCCAGTCCGCTGTAGTCTCCTCTCGGGTCTGTAACCATCCAATAGTAGCCACCCATCTGGAAGACAATCGGTGCCTCATGGTTGATTCCTGTTATAGCCGGCTTTCCCGCAAGCTCCCACTTCTTGAAGTTTTTGGTCGTTGCCAGATTGGTGTCTCCTTTATAAGTGTACCACAAGCCGATACTACCGTCAGGAAGTGCATGTACAGCAGGGTCTATCACATTCTGCTCCACTGGTACAAAACCTTCGAACTTCCATTTCCAAAGGTTCTTGCTTGTATAATGGGCAATGATGCCATCTCCGCGCCAGTCATACTGTACTCCACGGATATAAGCCACAAACATGTGATACTCTTTCCCTATCTTGCGAACACAAGGTGCCCAGAATGTATTGTGCCCCGGCTCCATCTTCAGTCCCTCGGCAATTCCGAAATATCTCCATGTCTTACCGTTATCCGAAGAAATACCTATACCTATGTCTGAACCATAGACCCATGCTGTGCCTTGTGTATCTACATTCGCACGACGCTGGGTGTAGAACAGCCACCATTCCTTTGTTTCTTCATTCCATACCAGACTCGGGTCTGCGGCTCCGTCATAGACCGGATCGCGGAACAGAGGAGACGGAATGTGCTCGAAATCTATTGTCTGAGCCTTTACTCCCATCCCAAAAAGCAAACCTATTATTACCGTTAAAATATACCTAATCTTCATATTCTCGTTTTTTTTATTTTATATGTGAAACATTAATCCATAAGAGATATTGTCAATTTTATTTTTCCGCCTTTACAATACGTGCGTTATATATTGCTCCCGTCCAAGTAGGAGTTCCATCAAAGCGAATCTTAATGGTTTCTTTTCCTGATGTGAACTCTTTCGGCAAATCATAGCCTATTTCAAAGAACTTGCCCGGACTGTTCATATATATCTTCTGCACCACAAGCGTCTGTCCATCTACTGATATGGTAAATTCCTTCTCCGGAGTTTCACCTCCCCAGTATGTGACAATCAGTTTCATAGGAACATCGGGCAGAACCTTCATGTCGAAAGCAAACCATCCTCCAGTCCATGCGGCTCTCCATTTCTTCCTGTTGAATATACCGTTTCCTATGCTGTTCCCGACAAGCTTATGGTCACGCTCAGGCTGCATTTCGCCCAGTGCCATATAGTCAACAGTTATCTTCTCCAATTCCTGTATGTGTCTCAGTTCCGCCTTATATTCTTCCTGCACACGGTTCCAGTTCTCACGACTGAAAAGGTCCCAATAGACCATATAGTGCTGATGGTGCAAATGACAGAACGGACGCAGCTCAACATCAAACGGTTCGCCTACATTTTCTGTACGGAAACGCAAAGGATAATCAGACACTTTCTTCAGCCACTCTTCTACAGGACGACCATCGGTTATCAACACCGGTATGTCTTTCTCCAGATTCGGCTCTTCCCGTCCCAATGCTCCGGCAAGCAATACAGGTCCGTAGAATATGCCCACACGGTTCGGATTGTCAGGCATGGCTTCCGTGCGATAGACCAGATGGAACTTGGCTTCCACCACATCCCCATCTTTCCACTTCCTTTCTATAGAGACATATCTGCCTCCCTCGGAAGAAGCCGACACTTTTTTCCCATTGACATAGATTTCCATGCCATTACTCCATTGAGGATGACGAATACGCAAAGTACGCTTAACTCCACGCTCACACGCAATACGGAATACAGCCGAACTGTCGGAAGGTATTTCCGTGGTCTGCGTCACCACAAGCCCTGCATCCTTCCAGTCGAGTTTCGATGGTATGAACAGATTGACATACAGGCTGCCGTCCGCTCCCTCTGCATAGATAAAGGATGAGTATTTCACGTGGTTCTCCACACCACTGCCCGAACAGCACACAAACGAATTGAACTTAGACAAATAGCCTCTTGCACCGCCCTGAATCAGAGGTGTATAATATACTCCCATTCCGTCCTCGGGATTCTGTGTCGCAAGAATGTGGTTATAGACCGCCTTCTCATAATAAGCTGCATAACGCTCATCGTTAGTCCACGAGAACAGATGCTCTGTCAGTTTCAACATATTATATGTGTTGCACGTTTCCGATGTTGAAGTGCTCAAGCGGTCATTAAGCTTACCCGGAGCACCGAAATGTTCCCCATCACTGTTTCCGCCATTGACATACGTATGGTTCTTCACCACTGTCTCCCAGAAGAAAGACGCGATGACAGAGTCTCTCTTGCTACCAGTCAGTTCATACATACGTGCACAGCCGACCATCTTAGGCACCTGTGTGTTGGCATGCAACCCTTCGAGCTTATCTTCCTTTTCCGCCAAAGGACTCATCACCACCTTATGAAAGTCAAAACGCTTGGCAAGCTCCAGAAACTTCACCTCGTTTGTGATTGAATACAGATTTGCCAATGCTTCGTTCATTCCTCCGTATTCGCAAGCAAGCACAGCCTGCATCTTCTCATCGTCAAGCCCGGAGAAAGTAGCATACATGAAATAGCCTAAGCCCTTTGCCACTTCCAGAGCCTTGTCATTACCCATCTTCTCATACACGTCAATCAATCCGGCAAGCACCTTATGCATCACGTAAAGCGGCACCCATCCGCCGTTGAGGTCAAAGCCCTGCGAATAAACCGTACCCGAAGCTATCTCGGCAAATATGCGTTTGCCGTTAGGTGTGGCAGCCACATAACCATTGCCGTTAGCTTTCTGACATTCTGCCAGTTCGTCTATCATGTAGGAAATCCGGTCGTAATAACGCTTGTCGTGAGTATAAGAATAATACAAGGCACAAGCCGACAGATAATGTCCGAGAAACTGACCTGCCACACCGTCACTCTCCCAACTGCCGTATTTGGAATCGCGCGGGGTCAGACCCGCTTCACTCCTGAATCCGCTGAGCATTTTGTCAGGCTTCAGTTCAAGCAGATATGATGCATCCAAATCCTGAGCATATCTGAAAGGACCTGTCGTGACAATGACTTCACCATGCGTAAAAAGCTTCGAAGCCAATGAAGGTGCATCCTCAGCCTGTGCAGGTACGAAGGCAAAAGCGCAAGCAAATAAAAAAGTATTTATTGTCTTCATAAGATATTAGTTAGTATCGTTTCGTTTTCTTTGCAGAAATATGTGTCAGGCACATTGGATAGAAACAAATGCACATTTTAGTAAATATGCACACAATCACCTTACCTCAAACACAGTGCAAAAATAATTACTGCACTCACAATCGACTTTCTTCATATTTGCTATCTTCTATGTTTTCTTTGCACACAGAGTACAAATCCATTTTCAAGCACAGATATAGGTGCTTAGGCAGCACTTGCGACAATGCCGACCAGAAATGGAAGAAGCCTAATTTTAGTAGCTATTTTGCCACTTTTCGATTTGACAAAATGATATTTTCACCCAAAATGAAAATTTAACACTTGGGACGTTTTTTTGCCGGTACCAAAGAGGGGAAATTTTTATTTCGGATATAACCGAAATAAAAATTTCCCCTCTTTGGTAC
>X363_Desmarests_Spiny_Pocket_Mouse__coassemble_507_pt1 | contig 23285 bp, 23 predicted proteins | sample X363_Desmarests_Spiny_Pocket_Mouse__metabat2_low_PE_006 | metagenome-assembled genome bin X363_Desmarests_Spiny_Pocket_Mouse
CAAATCATGCTTAACAAATTTATCGAATGAAATCAAAACAGTTTCTTAGTAGTTTGGAGAAATTTTCAGCGCAGAGTTTTTGAAAAGGCACTGGGAAGCGGAAAAATAGACGGCGAAGTTCAGCCGAAATGTTAAGAAGTGTATAATTTACGGTTTTAGAAGTGCGCCTGAACAGAAACTGAAAATTGAATGGATTTTTGATAACCTTTGGGGACAAAAATGACAAAGTTATGCATAACACATTAAGAGTCAATCGATTACCAGAATATACAAAATGCTCAAAAAATTGCGTCTGGCGCAATTTTTTGAGCATTTTGAGAAGTTTTGTATTCTACTGATTATCAACACATTATCTCTATATCAAAAATTTCGTCTCTTTACCCTTGGCAAAAAAAAACACTTCAAATGTTAAATCTTCATTTTAGGCAAAAATATCATTTTGTCAAAATGAAAAGTGCATTTTTTGTCCGTTTCTTATGCTATTCATGTGGACTTTTTGTTTTTCTTAAGCGTATGTATTCACAGACTCCCCCGTCGCTATCATGCCACCTCCTCTAACATCAAGTTTGCGGAAGAAAGCAACGGAGGAGTCTGTGGATACATCATAAACATAAAAAGGAGTCTGTCGAACACCCCCACTTAAACAAACCCAAACAAGAGCATTCCACCTTATTCAATCTTCTTAAACCGCATCAGTTTCATGTCGGGCTTGTTCATGACATTCCACGGCAAGTCCAAATAGTATCGCAAAACAGTCCCGTCATCCCTCATCAACATATAATTTCCCAACAACGGATTCTTCTGATTGCCCACAAGAACACCATCACCCATATAACCATAGACTCTATACGGATTGCTCAAATCGTGTTTCACAATCAGCACATCACGCATGACCATCAGCTGCTTGCCCACATAAATATCCTCATTCGTACACTCAAAATTCAGCCCGGCAGTCTGCTGCCTCAACATATACCTATGTCCAACCTTCGTCAACTCAAACTTACCTGCATATACGATTTCGGGAAGTACCGGATAATACCTTCCTCCTCTCGCATCCCAATACACCACGTTTCCGTGCAAATCATGTCCTTTGAAAAAGTCGCCATGCTGCTCAACACTTCCATATAGATTCGCCTGCAAGTCAACTCCCCTGCCATCTATTATCGTTTTCTTGCTCCGGAACACATAATAAGGATAAGTGGCCATAGAAAAATACGGCGCACCGATGCGTTCCATATTTTCAAATACCGCCCGACAAGTGACATTGCCATCCATCATCACACCGTATTTCCGGTTCTGCATGAAAACCTCCAGACCTTCATGCCGCTCCCCCCGCCGTTTGATATGCACCATTTCAAGATTGACCAGTGTCTTGTCTGACCGGCAATCCCGAAGAACCACCCCATGAAGAGCTTCCTGATTCCCTTTACCTGCTTGTCTTCCGCGAAACATCCGTTCCCAATCGCGGTCATCAGTCGGCAGCCCGAATGTCTGATAAAGCCCTACCTGATCAAGTATGAGCACATGGCTCTTGCCTCTGCTGACTCTCATTCCGCGTCCAACCTGCTGCAAATATTTCGACAACGAAAGTGTGGGACGTGCCAGCTGTATGAACTCAACCTCGGGACAGTCGAACCCCTCACTAAAACAATCGACGGAAACAAGTACACGGACTCTCCCCGTTCTGTAGTCATCCACAAGCCGCACACGCTCCTTCAGCGGAGTCTTACCGTCAATCACACAACAACTGACCCCACATCTGGAATAATATTCGGCAATATGTCCTGCATGTGCACGGTCAATGGCATACACGATACCTTTTCTGCCATCGGCAAAATGTCGGTACGAATCGAACAGATGCCTGACAGAATCCGGAGAGTCCATCACCGTCGCCATCTCCTTCGTCTGGTAATCACCGTCTGCCCCACGCTTCTCCAATGAAGCAATCTGCCTCATTATCCGGCTGTCGGGATTCACAGACACATATTCGAAATCGGAAAGCCATCCTTTATCTATAAAGTCCGATATGTTCCACGACTGGAGCAGAGTGTCGAACAAATCGGTAAACGGTTTCTCGTTCATTCTGCAAGGTGTGGCTGTCAGTCCGAGAAACCGCGCCTCTGTCCATCTATCCCACAACATCCTGTAGGTCTTCGCCAAAGCATGGTGGGCTTCGTCCACAACAACAAGTCCGGGACGGAAACTGACAGTGCCGATACGCTTCGCCAGCGTCTGGATGCTTGCCACCATCACACGTTGACATTCATCCGTAGCGGAACTGCGCACAATCAGTCCGTGTTCTATGCCAAAACGATGCAAGGTGGAAGCAATCTGTTCAATCAGCTCCATCCTGTGCGCCACAATCAGCACATTCCCCCACTCTGCATACTCTCTGATGACAGCCGCCATAAGGTGTGTCTTTCCCGTACCGGCGGGCATCTGCACCATCACATGCCGGTGTTTCTTCCATGCCTCATCCAGTCGGGACTTCATCTCAGACTGATAGTCACGAAGATTATAAGAAGGAAAAGAACTCATACAGAAACGAATCTGATTATCTCAATAATTTATACTATCTTTGCCCCATGAATCGTATCAAAGCAGTCATAGTTCTCCTCATCAACGCAGTCGTCTGGATACTTGTATGGGTATTCAGCATACCGGTATTGCTATTCCAACTTCTCAAAAGGATCTTTGTAAAGTCCAAGTAATTGTTTCCCGAAATACAGGAAGAACTTCACATCATCCACAAAATACCGTCTGAACATCCGCTTAGGCTCCATCAGAAAACGGTAGAACCATTCCATGGCCAACTTCTGGAATATCATCGATGCGCGCTTCACATTGCCGGCCTCAAAGTCTATGGTAGCTCCGAGAGCCATCCATATATCCACCTTGGGCATGTTCTCTTTGTGAGTGAAAATCCATTTTTCCTGCTTCGGACATCCCACACCCACCAGAACCACATTGGCATTGCTTTCGTTTATCATCTGATAAATACGTTCATTCTCATCCGGCTTCTTCTCAAAACCGTATGAAGGAGAGTACGCGCCGACCACGATTTCCCGTCCAACCTTCCGGTTGATATTCTCCATTGCCTTCTGTGCCACTCCGTCCATCGCCCCAAGCAGGAATATCTTGCAGCGGGCATCATCCTTATGGTACATGTAGAACTGCGGAAAGAAGCCGCTTCCGGGAATGGCTTCCTTCAACGGAGACTTCAGCAGACTTGAAAGCAAATAAAGGATCTTGCTGTCACAGACCACCCATTCCGCCTTTTTCACAATCTCATAAAACTCCCTGTCCTTTTGCAGCTTCACCATCTGATCGACATTGGGAGTAATCAGCACTCCTTCATGCAACTGCTCCAGAAGTTCGGAAGAGGTTATGTTTTGGATGTCTATATTTAATATTTTCACCATTTATTCAAGTTCTTTTCTTACTTCTTGTTATAGCATGTCAGTGTGAACAGTCTGGCATATCCTATTGCTACAAGATATGAAACTGTTAAACACACTAATATTTCCATACACACAGAGAGATGGTTTGAAGAGAAATTCCGGATAATCTGAAATACCAATATGTGAACAAGATACCACTCATACGAAATGCTATTGGTAAAGCATAAAAAACGGTTTACTCCTTTTATATTTATTTTATAAATCATCAAAGCCAAAGATATATATCCCACAAGAGACGGTATATCATTATATAGTTTCCATGGAAATCCCATCCATCCCATAATACCAGTCAATGTCAAACCTACAAGAGAGGCAGGAATCAAACATTTCCATTTAGGAACCTTCAAACATTCAGGTCTTTTCTTATATAATTCAGCCAATTTCATACCTAAACAAAATTCCCAAAGATATTGCAAAAAGAAACTATTCCATACACGCTCTTCATCATAGCCTAAAACACCGATAACCGCAGCCCATAACAAACTGATGCAAAGAGTCCACCAGTACCCCCCCGATTAAGATTTATTAACTTTACAATCAAAGGCCAGGCCACATAAAACTGAATGATTGTAGAAACAAACCACATTTGCCCTCCCATAGAAGATTCAAGCTCCGGCACAAACATTTTAAATAAAAACAGATTTGCCAACAACGGCATAAGAACGTCTTTTCCCAAATAAATCATCCATAAAGATGTCAAAATACAGATGACAGCCATTGGCCAATACACTTTTCCAAATCTTCGCTTTAAGAAATCTTTATATCCCAAAGGCTTGTTAAGATAAGACAGATAGAGTCCGAATCCGGACACAAGGATAAAAACATGTACACCAGCACCACCAAAAGAAGTAGCTTTCATCAGTGTACCAGACAACTGGTAATTTTGCAATAAATGCATTAATACAATTGTAAGAATAGAATATCCACGAAGGAAATCTATAATATCAAGTTTCTTCACTATTTATTCAAGTTCTTTATAAATACTCTTTAAGACCTCTATATTTTTATTCAAAGAAAAGTCTCTCGTCACCAATTTATATGAAGCATCACTAAACTTATTTCTTAATTCAACATTGCTGATAAGATTGCACAGACACTCTGTCAGATTGGTAATGTCTCCCGGAACGATAAGACAACCATTCTCGCCATCATGCAATACTTCCGGTATTGAAGCTATGCAGGTAGCTACATTAGGAATACCGTATGCCATAGTCTCAAGAATTGTCATCGGAAGCCCTTCATTATACGACGGAAGTACATTCAGCATTGTATTCTTCATAAACTCCAGCTTTTGATTCCCGTCAATCCATCCCACATGAGCTATACGGTGACTAATGCCATATTCCTTTATCGTCTCTTTCACCTTGTCAATCTCACCATCACCGCACATGCAGAATTGTATATCCTTCGGGATTCTCTCATCCAGTGCCTTGATACATTTCAATAAATCATACGCACCCTTACGCTCCCCCAATCTTCCAAGAAACAAAATATACTTACCATCTGCATTATATGGATTGGTGCTATAAGTATTCACTGCGTTATACAGCACTTTTACATTCGCCCTTGGTGCTTTATTCGTTATCATCGGAACAAGCCGTTCACTAAGCACAATGTTCAAGTCTGCTTCTTCCAATGTCGCCCTTATCTTCGCCTTCTGATTTTCAGTACACTTCGCATAGAAGTCCTCGAACTCAGCAGCATGATGATGCATCACGACTTTGATGCCATACCTGTGAAAGAATCGCATCAGAAAAGTCTTCCGCCAGAAACTGCCGCGTTCTGCCGTATGCAAATGAGCTATCTTATATTTTCCGAACCATACGGCACACGCAATCTTTATGAACTGTATGCCGAAATAAAACATCACGACATACTTATTTGCATCGAAATGTGTAGGAATAAACTTTATATTGTATTCCCCCCAATTCTTGTAACCAAGATAATTCTTTGTCACACTGACCATGCCACCCTTGGTGTCAAGAGTGGAACAACACATAAGAATGTTTGTCATATTTTTGCACCTTCTTATAATAATCCATTCTTTTCATCTAATCACCCCAAATACAAAAATTGTTTTAAGGTTTTTACATATATAGGCACATAGAATTAATATGGCAATGGTATAAATGGAAATACGAAAGATATGCTAATTCAAATCTCACCATATCTTCTCCATTCTTCTTTAATAGCTTTGTCAATTTCTTCAAAGTTCAGATATTTGCTTTGCAGTAATTTACGGTCTTTCTTTTGTAACCAAAGTCCAACCGAATTATCAGCATATAATAACGTAGTCATTTTAGTTTTGAAATCTTCAATACTCTCACATTCTGATATGTCGATTTGAGGAAATATATGATAATCTATCAAATAATGGTTCTCCATTTTCAGCATCCTATCTGTATAAATACCATAAGTATAATATTCGCTAAAACGATAAGTATTGCATAATGCCAATTTCCAGTTCTTAGTTATAGACCTTCTCTTAATTTCTGCAAGCAGTTTCTCTGTATTCTCTCTTACGAAGCAAACAGGAGTATTCATATAGTTCCAATAGCTAATATCATCATAATTTTGTGTTAAGGGTAATAGCTTCATTGCCGCACGACAATATTCATCGTGACTTGGTTCATTCGTATTCTTCACTCTATACATCAAATACCTTCCATCCTTTTTCCACATGTCAACATTAAAAGGTCTCATGAAAACAGTTTCGGAATCAATATTGAAAACAGCATCATACTCATCGCCTATAACCTCAAACACTCCCAGTTTACATATTTGCTGTATAATCCATTCTCTTACAGGTATAGTAAAAAAACTGATATGAAAATGATGTCCCATTATTTTCCACGGCAATCGAACAAGATACCATGGAAGAATTTCACCTTTCTTATACACCTTATGTTTACCATAATTTAAGGGAGCAAACATTTTCAAATCTTCATCATTCACAAAGATAAAATGATCTATTTCGGACGCAAATTTGTCTATGCTTTCACAAAGAAGTTTACATTCTTTATAATCGTTCTTATATGATTGGGTTACTATTGCGACTTTATTATTCATATTATTTTCTTGATTTTATCAACTTTGCGGGGTTTCCCCCAATAACCGAATACTCAGGGAAATCTTTAGTCAAGACTGAACCTGCTGCTACAATACTTCCCTTTCGAACTCGCCTACCAGGAGTCAAAAAAGATCTCATACCAATCCAAACATCATCTTCTATTATAGTTTGTTTATCAGGTTGACTCCCTTGCAATTTTATCGGGATATCCGGATTACTAAAATTATGATTACCATGTAATATATAAACTTGACGACTCACCATTGAATAAGCTCCTACTATAGTGTCATTGGGAATACTCACATTTGCGCCAAGAGTACAATGATTTCCTAATTCCAATTTTTCTCCATTACCAAAATAAACCCGCCTGTTTATTGTATCTATCAAACCAACCTTCTTAGCTATTTTTTTCACCAAAAAGCAACGAATCCAATTTGAAACTTGTCCTAATGGTTTAGAATATGAATCCGGCAGATATTGCGCAAACCCATAATACAATATTAAATACAAAATCCTCATTTATTAAACATTTTTTTTATTTTGGGAACCATTTTATAGTCCATACATTTAGTCAACAAATAATACATATCCACATTTCTATAATAAATTGCTTTAAGAAGCAATCTTTGATGAAAAGGCAGAAAAGAAGGATGGTAGATTTTTCTTATCTCAATCCAGACCTCGTCATTCATGATTTCACAAATAACTTTTTTAGCTTCTGATTTTTCTCTACATCTCACCCATTTACGAAGATATGACCTGACATAACCTATAAAGAGTCTTTTCGCTCTCAATCCCTCCGTATCATAGCTTCTGCTTCTTTCTTGAATCAGATAAAAAAGATTTCTTATTTTATAATATCTTTCTAAAGGAAATGCTTTCGTCAAGGACTCCCCATTAAAACAATAAATATACAGCATATCAGGGATGAATGAAACACGATAGGCAAATGACAAGAAATCTATCTGAAAAGGTATATCCTCAGAAGCATATTCTCTTTCTGAAATGAACCTTAAATGATGTTCATGGATTATTAAACGTCTATATATAGAGTGCCAAACTGACATTTCATATTTATATTCAGATTTTCTATATGGCTCCGAGGCTATAAAATCTGGTATTAAGTTTTTTACAGTTTCGTTAGTAAACTCTGTATAATCATTGCATTCCTGTACATTTATAAAATAATTATGCTTGAATTCTTTTTTAAACCCACTATAGACTACATCAGAATCGTGTTTCTTAGCAACCTTATAAAGTTTTTCATACATATTAAACTCTACATAGTCATCTGAATCTACAAATGCAACATATTCTCCTATAGCAACATCTAAACCAGTGTTTCTTGCATAACCAAGACCTGCATTTTTTTTATGAATAACCTTTATTCTTGAATCTTTTTTAGCCCATTCATCACACATTTCCGGTACTCTATCTGGACTACCATCATCTACAAGAATAATTTCTATATCTTCTAAAGTCTGATCTATGAGACTATTTAAGCACCGGTCAAGATACTTCTCTACACCATAACAAGGAACTATAATAGAGACTAGTGGTTGTAGCATCATTTTAATCTAACTGCTTTTATAAATTCATGAAATCCGTTAAACGGTGCTCTATGATTATTCTTCCATATTTCAAACTGTGCTTTCGAAAAAACACGCGAATAAGGATAATCATAATCCTGATAGTTACGACCGTCCACAAAACAGGGATAGTCGTCATAAAAATCCTCTACTTGCGGTTCTCTCCCTGATTCTAAAATTGCTTTTGCATAGTCAATAGCTTCATTCACATATGCCATACTCCGTTTTGCCAAATAATCGTCATAAGTACCAACAACCTTTGCCGGAATACCTGCCACAATAGAATTTGAAGGAATATCTTTAGTCACAATTGTGCCAATACCAATAATTACATTATTACCAATTGTCACACCTTTTAATATTGTCACATTTTCACCTAACCATACATTACTACCAATTTTTATACGTTCATGCGAAGGGTAAAACTCTGCATCTGAATTTATAAAACACCAACTTGCCCAATCATGTGTTAAAATTATGGTTCCCTTATGTAAAAAAACATTCTCTCCTATCTCAAGTAATTCAGGTCTTGTCGTATCTATCTGAATATGCTTTGGATCCCAAATGATTGTTCCATCACCAACTTTAATCCCTTGCTTTCTCAAATAAGCCAAGAATCTTTTGCTAGATGATGTATAATAGAGTCTGTAAAAACTTTTGATTATACGTTTAATCATATTTCAATTTTTCTCCATATTCAAATTATAAATATCACGAAAATAATAATCCCGAAAATATACAAGTGCCCACTTCACAAGATGCATCTTTGCTATAAAGAAATTTCTCGAATGTTTTTTGAATAATAGTTTCCGATCTTTGTAAAGCTTTTTAAAACTTACAGCTGTAGATATTCCTCCATAGCACATATTTGTAATTACAAATTGAGGAAATTCCATTGGCATATCACTTTTAAATGCCCTAAGAAACCAATCTATATCCGCCATGATAGCAAATTTATCATCAAAGAAGCCAACTGAAGCATATATTTGTTTCGGAACCAATGTTGCAGGATGATTCAATCCCATGCCAAAGTTTTTATATGCATCTTGGCAACTTTTTAGTGATGAACCATATACTTTCGAAATCTTCCCATTTGGAGATATAAAGTTCATCATAGCAGATATAATAGGTAATTTTTCACCATTGTATCCACATATTAGTTTTTCCAATTTAATAAGAGCATCCGGCTCAATATAATCATCACTATTCACTATCCAAACATAAATGCCAGAAGCCCAAGCTACCCCCTTATTAAAAGCATCATATATACCTTTATCTGGTTCACTTCTAAACTTCATTCTCCCACAAAATTTCGATTTGTATTGCTGTACAATATTCATAGTTGTATCGGTAGAAGCTCCATCAACAATCAAATACTCATAATCTTTAAATTCTTGTGCAAGAACAGATTGTAATGTACGTGCAATAGTTTTTTCACTATTATAACACACCGTTACTATTGAGAACAAAGGTCTATCTATTTCCATATAGTTATTTTTTTATTGTCTGTATCAGTTTTCGTATTCGACCACATATAATTGAAACATAAAGCTATTATTAAAGGCAATGTAGAAAAGGGGTAACTAATGGAAATCACCAGCATTAAAAAATAAAACATACAATATCGTTGATTGTACAATTTGTCTATATATTTTGCATTTTGAATAAAAACAATATTAATAAATAATGCTAAAATAATCCCAAATCTAGCGAAATCTTTCATCACACCATTACTGGTAAGCAAATGGTCAGACAAGCGATTTGCCACATACGAATTACATTCCGTTCCATATCCCAGAACAGGTTTATCAATAAAATTGAGATAATCCAAATATAATCCTTCACCACGCTGAACTGTCATGTACGTATCGGACATTTCCAGACTTATCATTCCTGCCTTGTTATCAGCCCAAGAGCTATCTCCCGCAGTTTTCATCTTTTCAGCCATAAAAGACAATGACATAATAGCAAGAAATAAAGGAAGAAATAAAAATAAATATATATAGCGCAGAATTTTACCTTTATTTTGAAAAATAAAATGATTCACGAGAATAAGCATTAGGGCTGAATAACCTGTAGTAGAGAAAGTGCTTAAAAGTCCAAGAACCAATATATAAAATCTCCAATTTCCAATAAGAGTTTTTTTAGAAATAAGATTAAAATATATCGCTATGCATATTATCGAAGCAAATAATCCCGGTTCCCATGCAAAACCACAATTACGCATTAACCCTGCAATACCTTGATTCTCATAAAAAGCCATATTTGGAACATTAAATACCAATAAAGAGGCAACACTCGTATTCGATGTAGGTTCCATGAACCCCAAAGATTCAAATATTCTAATACCGACAACATGCATTGCCACCCATAAAACAAGACATACAGCCGTGAGTATAGTTATATAACATTCTACTAATTCATAAATATCTTCTCTAAAAACTTTAATCAAAACATATCCTATTGAAACATTTATGAAAAGTATCACATATGGTAATAACTTAAAAGTCTCATCAACAAAATAATGTATAAACATCCACAGAAAAAGAAGAACATATATCCGGACAAGTCTTTTATCTATAAAGGTAATTCTATGTTCTCTCACAAGATACAAACATGGTACAACAAGAAGTAAAAAACCAAAAGGATTTATACGATAATCCATGTTACTAGTAAATACAGTTGCCCTAGCAGCAAAAAGAAGTACGTAAAACAAATATATTCTATCAATAAATGAAATTTCTAGTTTCTTCTGCATTTATATTTTATTCAAGGTTCAACAAAACAAAGTGCCCTCTTAGTTTCTTCTATTTTTTTTATTACGCACTTATCAAGCGGTTTATCTACGCCATACGTACCCATACAGTAGAAATATGTCCGATCTAATTCCTCAAGTTCATCCATTGTCATTCGCTCATCAACTGGATATAGAGCTTTTTCATGTTCTACAATTTGAGTATTAGAAAACTTTTTTTTGACTATACGAGCAGGACTACCAGAAACTACAGAATATGGAGGAATATCATGTGTGACAATACTACCTGCACCAACAATACAACCTCGTCCAATATGCACACCAGCAAGCACTGTCACCCCTGCTCCAAGCCAGACATCTTCCTCTATAACAACATCTGCTGATTTATCATTAACATGGGATGCGCCAAGAACAAATTGAGGAATCGTAACCGTACTACGATGATTATTAGTAATAATAGTACAGTCAGCGGCAAGTACTGAATATTTTTTTATCACAACACGTTCTGCAAAAGTATTAATTATTTTTAATCCATGTGTCAGTTTCACATTTTCATAAACAAATACAGTTGAAGGACTATATATACGCATGGGATAAAGCAGAATAACATTTTTCCCACAATAACCGAACTCATGCGGAAAAGGAAAACTATTCCATACCCAAACCAATGCTTTTTTACATTTCTTTAACCAAAGTATTTTGTTTCTCTTCATAATAGAATCATTTTATCCATATTCCAGTTGCAGTTCTCGATAATATCTTCCTTATTTGGGTTGTAAAAAAACAAGCATAAACCACATTTATCATACACATCGATACTATTACTCCATATATTCCTATATAACAACCCAAAAATATCGATAAAGGAACATGTACAATCAGTCCTATCAAAATAATATACGTTTGAAGTTTCACAGTTCCCATTCCATTAATCAGCATGACTTGTAGCGAATCCCAGCAATGAATCAAAGTATAGATTGAAATAGAAACAGTCAGCAAAAAAGGAATAGAGACTCTATCTCCAATCCAAACCTTATATATTATCGGTGAAATCATCGTTATAACAACGACCAAGAGGAATAAAGCAAGAAAAACTTTAATCATTTTCATATAGATATTTTTCATCCACTTAAAATCTTGTTTAGTATAAGCATCGGTATATGCAGGCCATAATGGATTCAAAATAATCATATATATCATTACGACAACATTCAAAAGCTTATATGAAATATTATATTGAGTCACAGCTTCCGGTCCATCAATATGCGATATTAGTATATTCGTAGCTTGATAAAGTACTATCTGCTGAATCTGAATAATGAAAAATTTCACACCCAGATTCCACAAATCCTTAATATATCCAGCATTCACGAATTTTAATGATGGTGCCACTCTACGCATCGAAGTTTTAAAATATACCACAGAAGATACAAAAACAATGACTATAGGCATCAAAGAATAAGCAAAAGCAAGATTAACAAGTGAAGGTTCCACAAATCGTGTCATTCCTCCAATAATTATCAATGAAAATACTTGCCCTATCACATTAAATAAGGCAGAAAGTGCTGTCTTCTGATGTGCTGCAACTACCGCTATAAACACATTTACAATCATCTGTAGTGCAACAAAAATAAATAATATTTGAATAGTTTTAAGAACAACTTCCTGATAAGTGGAATCTACATTTAAAACGCAGCACCAGTCAATAAAAGGACTAATTCCAAATAGAATAGCCGCCAATGGTATAAAAATAATTATCATTATAAAATATGTCGTAGAAACCAGAATCTTGCCCTTCTCATAATTCCCCTTAGCCAAAGCTTCCGCCAATCGATTCTTTAATCCCAATGTAAAGCCAACATCCATATATGTCAGCCAATGAAGAATAGAAGAAATTGTAAGCCATACACCATATATTTCTACCGACACATATCCTAAAGTCATAGGAACCAGCATAAATGAGACCAAAATACTTATACCCTTTATCAACAACGACCATATTATATTTTTTTTAATCGTTACTGATCTTTCAGACCCTACTCTAATTTTTTTTATTATTGCTTTGAACATTGTTTTATACTAATGTAAATATTCTATATTGTTAATAACCATAACTTTGATTAGTATCCTATTTTGATGTGCTACTTATTTAAAAGTCGCTCTTTTCATTTTTAATTAAAATACTCCAAAAACTTTTAAATCTATCAATTAAAAATACAGGGAATACACATATCGCCTACGGAAACATTTCAGCATAGTCTGGTTACAGTGCCCCCAAAGAACTTTTTAAGATATTGCAATATCGTTTTTTACCCAATAAGTTGTTATGATAATATGAAAATGGAGATAAATTTTGAGGATACGAATATATTATCAGGAACCAAGCTGATAAAAATCTATTTCCTGCCATTCAATGCAGCTTTTATATCTTCCGGCACATCCGAGTCGTCTATATTCTCAAAATGTTCTTTATGTATATTCCCTATCGCCACGGTCATGTCGCCAATCTGCATCACAAGCTTACGGTCACGGTCTATACGCACAATATATCCTTCACAACCATGAAGGATGCCGGACGTGAAACGAACCAGTGGACGCCCTTTGGCATAATGGTCCAGAGGATGCATGAGGAAACGGATGCGTGTGGGTTCATACTCAGACACTCGCATAAAGGGCTGCATCACCTTGTGGCTTATAATCGCCACTTCTTTGGTGCTACAGTCTTTCGCAAGATGACAATCTGAAAAATTATGCTTTAGATAAGTCTTTATCTCATCGGGATTCCCCTGAATAAAAACCAAGCCGCTGATGGTGGGCTTCAGTATCTCTCCCGTATCATGTTTTGAATTGGCATATCGGTATATTGTCTCATGAACAAAGCAGCGGAAATATTTGTGGGTGATAGCCACAAAGGATTTGACTTTTGCTCTGTGCATGTAAAGATAACACCAATTGTTCAGTGCAGGGTGTTCACCATTTCTTGGACAAAAATAATCATCTGTCCAATTATAAGTTTTGCTCCGAGCGATAGAAAGAGAATCTGAACTATCCAGTATCATCGTTTCTCTGTCTATTTTATGTCATCGTAAACGGTAACATTCTTTCTTTGATTCATGTCACCATAGAGTAAACAAAATTCCATAATTAAAATCCCCTCTTTATGACATTTTATATGACTATCTCATGCTATGAGAATACCAAATCGCTGCAAAGGTATTCTTTTTTTATTGAATCCACTAAGCTTTTCTTTGTTTTTTATTTGATTTATAAATTTATTCTACACTAAGAACTATTTTAATTGGTGTATTCATAGATTCCTTTTAGTAATTAAGCTTGTGTTCTCAACAGACTCCTTCGTCGCTATCGCGCCACTTCCCCTAATTTAGGGGAGGAGCCAAGTTACCGTATTGGATGTCAATGCTGATTGACTCATTGAAAGCATTCCAAAATATGGTATATAGGCTCCTCTCCTAAATTAGGGGAAGTGGCGCGATAGCGACGGAGGAGTCTGTTGAAGACATCTGCATGGAAAGAATTTATCTGCTACCCTCTAAATTAAAAGGAACAGCTTGCTTTTATAAAATATTTAGCATTATGACTGTTTGTTTCTCTTTTATGTATTGATAATCAGTATATTCTGTTTTCATGTTCATCTCATAGCATGAGATGGTCAAATATAGATTTCATAAAAGTGGAATAGTTAATATAAATTTTTCATTCGCTTTGTGACATTATCATTAAATCCAGTCTTTTTTATCCCCACGCAAAATGCGCTGAAGATCCAAGGAAAGGGTTTTAATTTATACATTACCACATCCCATATTCAAAGTCCCATAAAATTTTTTTTGAGTTCGTTTTTTTATGGGATTATTCATTTTGACAAAATGCCGATACTTTTCAATAAATAAATTTCAGCACACTATTTTTGAAAAAACAGTGCGCTGCTTTTTTATTTTCAGTACATTGAAAATTTAACGACAGTGCACTGAAAACTCAAATCCACACTGTGGATTATAAAAACTACACTGTGGATTTTGTAAACCACACTGCTGATTATAAAATCAACACTGCTGATTTGAGTTTTCAACGCACAATTTTCTATTCCTCTATGCACAGATTTTTTCATTTTGCAGGCAAGTGCAAAACAAGAAACTTAATATTGATTATCAATATTGTTTATTTTACTGATTCGCTACCAAGTTACATGTACGTAAATCAATGACAGTCAGCATCATGTAACTAACCATTTATTTCGGAAAGCATCTCCGTTGGGGGACTGAATAGTTACAAAAATTGCTCCAAGTGTTAGATTTTCATTTTGGGCGAAAATATCATTTTGTCAAATCGAAAAATGGCTTTTTGCGTGTTTTTTTACTGTTTTAGTGGAGATATTCACAGACTTTTTTGAGATTCAAGTGGTTGTATTCACGGCATGAGAAGTCTGTGAATACAACCACTTAATATCAAATATTTCCTACATAACTATCACATTAGAAACATCCTCTTACAGCAGTTTCAATATTTTTCTGTTTGCATGGTCTATGGCAGATGTATCTAATGAGGCAAGATAAACTTGCGTCGTCTTCTCAGAATCATGCCCCATCCCCTCGCTGATTACAGAAAGCGGAATTTGCTTGGTTCTTGCTATTGAAGCCCACGAATGGCGCGCCACATACATTGTCAGCGGTACTTTCAGCCCTGCCATCCGTGCCACTGTCTTCAGACAACGGTTCACTTTACGTTCCATCCGTTCATACTGTTTTCGCTCATCGCCTTTGTGCTCATTGATGATGGGCAACAAGAAAGAGGAGTTCCCCGTAGCGACAGAATAGCGGCACACAATGTCCTGCATAGGCTGCTCCCACTCTATCGTCAGTCTGCGACGAGTCTTCCGACGGGAATATATGACAAAACCGTTTTTCAAGTCCGACTTCTTCAAATAGGCAATGTCAACAAATGACATTCCACGCATGTAAAAGCTGAACATGAATATATCACGGGCAAACTCCAGTGAAGGAAAAGAAGAAAGGTTCAGACGCTTGATTGCTTTAATATATTCTATCGACACAGCACGTTTACATGTCTTGTCGAATCCCGTATATACGTGAGCAAACACATTCTGTGCCACGGCACACTGTTGTTCTGCCGCTGCCATGTTATACACAGTCCTGAAGGTGCGCAAATAGAAAGAGGTGGTATTGCGCATCAATCCTGCCTTTTGCAGATAAGCCTCATACTTCTCCACCAGTTCCCGGGTGACAGAATCGAAACAGAGGTCTTCGCCATGCCGGAAACGGCAGAGGCTATTCAAAGTAGCTGCATAAGTCCTTGCCGTACCTATTCTGTCCACATCCAACAGCCGTTGTATCTGGAGTTGCATAAAACAGAAGACCGTTTGAACAGGTCTCATGTTGCGTATGTCGTCAGCCAACTCATCTACAGTGTAGCTTCTGCATCTGCTGTCTCTGTCTGCAATCATGTCCCTTATCATCTTCATTTCTCGACCAATCTTTTCACGGATGCACAAGAGCTGGACAATGCGTTCTCTTGTCCCGACAGCAAGTATCGTCGATGTCACACTCTCCCACTCGTCGGATAATAAAGTGTAGATGGTCTTCACCTGCCGCACTTTACTACGGTGCGTCACCTGATAATAAAGCACACCTTCTTTGCCTTCTATCACCGAATGGCGAAATTTTAATTTTACCGTTGCCATAAAAATATTCTTATAGTTTGTATTGTATATGTAAAACATGAATAGAAAGTCAGTTGCCCAAGTACGCGACAGGTCACAAAAAAAGCAACCGATTGTGTTTCAAATCGGTTGCTTGCTTTCATCTAAATCTATCTTTCTTCGTAGTGGAAGAAGCGTTCTTACAGTTCGTCAGAAACATAGCCTTTCGGCAAAGGACGACAATTATATCCCGAAGCCATTATCTCACCATACGCGCCGGCACTCCGCAAAGCGAGAAGATCTCCGCGCTGCACTCCGTTAAGCTTCACTCCTTTGTCAAAGACATCGCTCGATTCACATATCGGACCTACTACGTCATAAGTTTCCTCACCCCTGTCGCTCGTGATATTCTCTATCTCATGATGCGCCTGATATAGCGCCGGACGTATAAGATCGGTCATTCCGGCATCTACAATGGCAAACAGCTTGTATGAACCTTGTTTCACATACAACACCTTTGTAATGAGACTTCCGCACTGTGCCACAAGAGAACGTCCCAGCTCGAAGTGCAGGGTCTGTCCTTCACGCAGTTTCAGATGGCGGTGATAAGTGGCGAAATAGCTCTCAAAGTCCGGCACCAGATGTCCGTCAGGATTGTCATAGTCTATGCCCAATCCACCACCAACATTGATAATTTCAATGTGAATGCCCGACTGTTCAAGCTTGTCCTGCAACTCGTTGATTCTTTCACATAGAGCCACAAAGTCATCCATTTCAAGAATCTGGCTTCCGATGTGAAAATGAAGTCCCTTGAAACAAATATTCTTCATGGTCCCAGCCAAAGCTATCACCCTTTCCATATCTTCCATGGCAATGCCGAACTTGTTCTCTGCAAGTCCGGTGGTGATATTGGCATGTGTATGTGCGCCCACATTCGGATTGATGCGGAAGCATACCGTTGCCACCTTACCTTTGGCTGCTGCAAGCTCATTGATAATTTCCAGTTCCGGGATGCTCTCCACATTAAAACAACAGATTCCCTTATCAAGCCCGAGATTGATTTCCCAATCGCTTTTTCCTACTCCGGCAAACACAATCTTACTTGCCGGAAAGCCTGCATCGAGCACAGCCTCCATCTCCCATCCACTGACACAATCAATGCCCATCCCTTTTTCGTTGATGACAGCAAGAATTTTCTTGTTGGCATTCGCCTTTACTGCATAGTGAACAAAATAGTTTCCATATTTTGCAGTCTCCGCATTGACAGCATCAAGCGTGCTACGCAGTAAGTCCGTATCGTAATAATAGAAAGGGGTCTGCATACCTTTCATCTTCTCTACAGGAAATGTCGTTCTCATCGTTCTACAAGGATTATTCAAACAAATGCTTACTCAATGACTGCAATGCGCGTTTCTTGTCATCAGCAGAAATAAGGAATGATATGTTATGGTTGCTGCCTCCGTATGAAATCATGCGTACCGGTATCTCTTTCATTGCCTCAGCCGCAGAAGACTCAAAACCGACATTGTGCCAGTCAAGATCGCCCACCACACATATTATACACATATTATGATCCACCTTCACTGTACCGAACTTCTTCAGTTCGTCCAGAATCTGGTTGAGATTGGCTGTGTTGTCAATGCTGACAGACACCCCTACCTCAGACGTACAAACCATATCTATGCTTGTCTTATAGGTTTCGAAAATCTCAAAAACCTTGCGCAAGAACCCGTATGCCAACAGCATACGGCTCGATGTGATATTGATGGCAGTAATATTGTCCTTTGCAGCCACAGCCTTTATCTTGTTCTTCTCCGTCTCATTGCTGATGACAGTACCCTGCGCTTTAGGGTCCATTGTGTTGAGCAACTTTACAGGAATACCTGCGAATTTTGCAGGCTGCACACATGTCGGGTGAAGAATCTTCGCTCCGAAATAGGCAAGTTCTGCTGCTTCCTCAAAATGCAGATTGCTCACAGGAGACGTATTCTCCACATAACGCGGGTCGTTGTTGTGCATTCCGTCGATGTCAGTCCATATCTGGATTTCCTCGGCATTGACAGCAGCTCCAATCAAAGATGCTGTATAATCTGAGCCTCCACGCTGCAAGTTGTCAATCTCACCGTATGCGTTACGGCAGATGAATCCCTGTGTAATGTATATTTCTTTGTCCGGATTAGCTTCAAGCTGCAACTTGAGCTTCTCTCTGATGTATTCAAGATCAGGCTCCGCATTCTTGTCTGTTCTCATGAACTCAAGTGCAGGCAGAAGCGTAGCATTGTATCCTTGCTCAAGAAGATAGTTTGTCACCATATTGGTACTAATTATCTCACCCTGTCCGACAATGATTTTCTCTTCGAACATAGTGAATATACCTTTGGTAAACGAGCGCAGATAATCAAATTCCTGCTTTATGAAATCAAGTGTCTTCTGCTTGTATTCCTCTGTAGTGTAGAGTTCATCAACATGCTTCTTGTACTTTATCTCAAGCTGGTTGATATTCTCATTGGCACCTTCCGGATTCTTCTTATAAAGATAGTCGGAAATTTCCACAAGAGTATTCGTTGTGCCTGACATTGCAGAGAGTACGACAATCTTCTGTTCTCCGTCTGCGATCAAACTGACAACCTCTTTCATTCGCTGGGTTGTTCCTACAGATGTTCCTCCAAACTTTAATACTTTCATTGATTCTGTCTTTATTTATTATATTATTCTAATTTTAAGACCGGCATCCAGTTTGCAGTTCTTGCAAACCTGAAAAAGCGGTGTCACAAAGGATATAGTCCGAATCCTTTCCCCCACCCTCACAATACCGGAAGTCCTGTCATTCGCCATTCAGATCGGTGTATGCAGGATTTCGGTTCATTTCTGCGAAACATCATTAAAGATGTCCGCACTCGTAACCTCTCTGATGGTTTTGTTTTCACACAGGAATATTCTGCCGGGATAGTGCCTCACAAGATTCAGATTATGGGTAATCATCATGACAGTAGAACCTTTTCGGCATATATCATGCAGAAGTTCCGTTATCTGTATGCTTGTTTCCTTGTCCAGATTGCCGGTAGGCTCATCAGCAAGAATCAACTGAGGATTGTTCAGTATAGCCCTCGCAATGGCAATACGCTGCTGTTCGCCTCCGGAAAGCTCACACGGAAGCTTATAGCCCTTCGTTCCCATTCCTACCATGTCAAGCACTTCCTGAATACGCTGCTCTATCTCATTCTTATGCTTCCATCCTGTAGCTTTCAGCACAAAATACAGATTTTCCTCCACATTGCGGTCTGTCAGCAACTGAAAGTCCTGAAAAATAATGCCCAGTCTGCGCCTCAGCTCCGGCAGATGCTTTCTTTTCAGCCTGCACAAGTCATAGTCCAGAACTTTCGCTTCGCCTCCGCCAATGGGCAATTCGCCATAGAGAGTTTTCAGCAGGGAACTTTTTCCTGAGCCAACCTTACCGACTATATAGACAAACTCTCCTTCATCGGTCGTGAAGCTCACATTTTCAAGCACCTGCTGGCTTTCCTGAAAAATATCTACATTCTTATATTCAATCAGCATCTGTATTTCTTTTATTTATTATGTGGCAATATGTGGCAGACAGTCTGCCTCCTCTGTATCACGAAAACCATCTGCATGAAAACAAGCACCGCGGCATCAATGTTTGTGCCAGTCGGGGTCATGACGCTTTCTGAGTTCCGTAGCAAGGTCCTCGATTCTAAGTCCTTTCGATGTCAGAAGCACAATCAGATGATATATCATATCGGAAGCCTCGTATATGAGCCTCTCATTATTTCCCGCCATAGCCTCTATGACAGATTCTATCGCCTCTTCACCGACCTTCTGAGCCATTCTGTTGCATCCGGATTGAAAGAGACTGGTTGTATATGAGCCTTCCGGCATCTCCTCATGACGCTTCTCTATGAATCTCTGCAGTTCAGAAAGAAACATAATCGGGTTCTCGTTTTTCTCGTTCCAGCAAGTGTCAGCTCCGGTATGGCACACAGGACCGACAGGATTGACCTTGATAAGCAGAGTGTCGTTGTCGCAGTCCGACGCAATGGAAACCACATTCAGATAATTTCCACTTGTCTCTCCTTTTGTCCACAGACACTTTCTTGTCCTGCTCCAGAATGTAACTTTTCCGCTTTCAACGGTCTTGTTGTATGCGTCCTCATTCATAAATCCGAGCATGAGCACTTTATTTGTCTTTTCATCCTGTATGACAGCAGGGACAAGACCTCCCAACTTTTCAAAATCTAATGATATCATTATAATCGTTATTTATTAAAAACAAGGAAAACTATATTATATTCTCACGTTGACTCCTTCATCACGCAAGTATCTCTTCAGCTCCGGTATGCTTATCTCTCCGAAATGGAACACACTCGCTGCAAGCGCCGCATCGCTGTGTCCGTTAAGGAAAGTATCACGGAAATGTTCTCTCCGTCCTGCCCCTCCGGATGCAATGACCGGTATGGTAAGTATCTCCGAAAGTTTACGCAAGGCTTCGTCCGCATATCCATTCTTCACACCGTCATGGTTCATGCTCGTGAACAATATTTCTCCGGCACCGCGATCATTCGCCTCTTTCGCCCACTCAAACAAATTGCGTCCGGTCGGCACTCTGCCTCCGTTCAGATAGCATTCCCATCCGTCGGCTGTTTCCTTGGCATCTATTGCAACCACACACACCTGAGAACCGATATTACCGGCTATCTCGTCGATGAACTGCGGACGTCGCAATGCCGCCGAGTTGATACTTACTTTGTCCGCTCCCGCATTCAGAAGACGATCCACATCGCTCAGTTCGTTGATTCCTCCTCCGACAGTGAACGGAATATTTATCTCTCTTGCAATGCGCCTCACCAGTTCCGTAAATGTCTTGCGCTCTTCAAAACTGGCAGTGATGTCGAGATAGACAAGTTCGTCCGCTCCCTGTTCGCTATACACTCTCCCAAGCTCAACAGGGTCGCCCGCTTGCCGCAAGTCAACAAAATTGGTTCCTTTCACAGTCTGACCATCCTTGATGTCAAGACATGGAATTATTCGTTTCGCCAACATTCTACATCAGTTTTTCCAGTTCATCCATTCCGATACGTCCCTCATAAATGGCTTTGCCAAACACCACAGCCGGAACACCGGCATCCCGGAGTTCGATAATATCGCCCACGGAGCTTACCCCTCCGCTGGCTATCAGATGCAAACGAGGATGCTCCGCCATAATACTTCCATACAGCTTGACAGACGGGCCTTGCAACATTCCGTCTTTACTTATATCGGTACATAGCACATTGTTAATTCCATGAGACATATATTTCTCAATGAACGGTAACAATTCGTCTTCCGACTCCTCTTTCCATCCATTGATACTGATATGTCCGTCTTTAGTATCCGCGCCAAGAATCATCTTGTCCGCACCATACTTCTCAATCCATCCCACAAAAGCCTCCCGGTCGGTAACAGCAATACTTCCGACTGTCACATAGCAAGCACCGGAAGCAAACGCTATATCCACATCAGCTTCTGTCTTTATGCCGCCGCCGAAATCTATCGTCAGTTCCGTGGCAGAAGCTATCCTCTCAACCACTTTCCAGTTGACCACATGTTTCGAGCGAGCACCGTCAAGGTCCACCACATGCAACCGTCTTATCCCATGAGACTCAAACATCTTGGCCACTTCCAGCGGATCATCATTGTATATGGTCTTCTGCCGGTAGTCGCCCTGAGTCAGACGAACACATTTGCCCTCTATAATATCTATGGCAGGTATGATTTCAATCTTTTTCATTTAATTGCGTTGTGTATTTGTAAGTAGAACCTTGGGCTGCCCGGAACAAACAGGACTACAGGAACCATCGGAACTGTCAATTGGCTATATTGAGAAAATTCTCCAGTATCCTCTCGCCGGCACTGCCACTCTTCTCCGGATGAAACTGAGTTGCATAAAAGTTATCCTTATGGAGCGCACTGCTATACGGTTGCACATAGTGCGTGGTGGCTATGGTATATTCGCAAAGCGGAACATAGAAGCTATGTATAAAATAAACAAACTCCTGACTGCCTATATTTTCAAACAGTCCGCTCTTCGTATCTGTCACAGTATTCCATCCCATTTGCGGAACCTTGTCCTCATGTCTTTGGGGTGCAAAGCGTTTCACTTCAACATCGAACACCCCCAAACACTTGGTGTCATTTTCCTCGGAATGGCGACAAAGCAGCTGCATACCTATACAGATTCCCAACACCGGCTGTCTCAGATTTCTGATGACTTCATCCAGCTTGTGCTCTCGCAGATATTCCATTGTCGTTCCGGCTTCTCCCTGTCCGGGAAACACCACCCTGTCAGCCTTCATCAGTTGTTCAGGGTCAGACGTGACCACAGGAACAATGCCAAGACGGCGGAAAGCATTATCTACAGAACAAATATTACCTGCATTATATTTCACTATCGCAACATTCATGCTTTGTTTCTCTCATTGAATATATTTGGCTACAAAGTTACGTATTTCTGTGAAATGTATAGCAGTTTTTCTCAAAAAAAGGTCTTTTGGTTACATTCTAATAATAAAATAATGGTGAAAACCCTCTAAATGTTCAAGAAGCGGTTTTCAATTTATCACTGATTACAGAGGTTATATCAGATGTTTCACATGGTTTCTCCGGCAGACTCCTCATGTGTTTCTATACTTTAAGCGGCATCAAAATGTGCATTTTCTAAATCTATAATTTGGAAATT
>X363_Desmarests_Spiny_Pocket_Mouse__coassemble_521_pt1 | contig 22846 bp, 19 predicted proteins | sample X363_Desmarests_Spiny_Pocket_Mouse__metabat2_low_PE_006 | metagenome-assembled genome bin X363_Desmarests_Spiny_Pocket_Mouse
ATTTGCAGTGCGCTACAGTTTTAAAAACTTAGTAGTTTGGAGAAATTTTCAGCGCACTGTTGCTGAAAAAACTCTTGGGATTGGAATTAAAAACACTGAACACGAAATTTTCTGTTAATGGATGTGAATTTCTCTGTTTGCCTGAAAATCCGTACAAAAATGAGTGATGAAAATAGAAATTGACATGAATCAAGCGTTTGAAAAGATAACACGCAGTAAATCAGATGTTTACTGTTTTAATCGGAAGTGCTGATTTTTAAGGTAAAACTGATGCTTTTTTACGAATCGTTATTTGGTTGATTTATAGCGAATTAATGAATTTGGCATGTTTTCTCCAAATGTAAACAAATGTTTCAAATGTTAATTTTTGCCGAAGGGTGAAAATCAAAGTGTCAGATTTCAGTAAATGGCAAGAGGACATGTTTGACGACTGTGTAAAAATGGTTTTCACAGAAATCCGGTCTGTCTGCGCTTAAAATTATTCATTATATATTTAGAAGTTGTGAATACACATACACTTAAAAACAGTTAGATACACCACAACCATAACAAATAAAAAATTAAAACTGTTTCTTAAACCTTTTGTGTTTGTCACTGTCAAAACAAGCAAAAATAAATTTATAAAATGTATAAAACACTTCTTGTATTTACAATACTGTTTGCAGGTATCGTCTGTCATTTATCTGCACAATCTGTTGGAAAGCTACGGTCTGTGTCGGGAAGAGTGATGGATGCAGAGAACGGTGAACCTCTTGTTGGAGGTAGTGTGATGATAATGAAACCGGACACAACGTCTATGCTTGCCGGAGGTACTACCGGAACAAATGGCAGATTCATAATCAAGGATGTGAAGCTGGGAGAATATCTTGTCAAAATATCATATATCGGTTATCATAACTTCTACAGACCTCTTCATGTGACGGACAGCGCGAACACCGTTGCTGTTGGAACCGTTCTTCTCACTCCGTCTTCTGTTATGCTCGAAACGGCGGTTGTCAAGGGGCAGGCTGCGCAAGTGGAGGTGAAGGAGGACACGCTCATCTTCAATGCGGCCGCATTCAAAGTTCCGGAAGGTTCTGTGCTTGAGGAACTGATACGCAAGATGCCGGGAGCGGAAGTGGCGGACGACGGAACGATAAAGATTAACGGGAAGACTGTGAAGAAGATACTTGTGGAGGGAAAAGAGTTCTTCTCCAGTCAGACAAGCATGGCGATGAAGAATATTCCGACGGAGATTGTGGATAAAGTAAAAGCATACGACAAGCAGAGTGACTTGGCGCGTATAACGGGAATAGACGATGGGGAAGAGGAGACTGTGCTCGACTTGTCCATCAAGAAAGGAATGAAGCAAGGGTGGTTCGGCAATGTGGATGCTGCATACGGAACGGAGGAGCGGTTTTCGGAGAAGCTCAATGTAAACCGTTTTAAGGACAACACGCAGGTTTCGCTGATTGGAAGCTACAACAATGTGAATGACAGAAGCTTTCCGGGCGGAGGAGGCAGAGGACGAGGCGGCAGCGGAATCACGACCAGCGGAATGGGAGGACTGAACATTGCGCTTGAGCGCAAGGATATAGAAGTGGGCGGCAATGTCCGATATGTGAATACAAAGAGTGATTCAAAGACTTATACCAGTTCTCAGAACTTTGTGACGACAAATGCGTCTTATTCCAACAGTATGCGGAACAGTCTCAACCGCAGCGGCAATCTGAATGGAAACTTCAAGATTGAATGGAAGCCGGACAGTATGTCGAGGGTGTTGTTCCGTCCGAATTTCTCCATTGGAAACTCCGATTCGGAAAGCAGTGGCATATCTGCTACATTCAATGACGACCCATACACTGATGACATTAAGGAACCGCTGTCGCAAATCGAAGAAATTGATAAGGCAATCAGAATCAACCGCAACAGTTCTGCATCGCTGTCTGAACAAGACAACTGGAGTTTTAATGCTTCGTTGCTGTACAACCGGAAGCTGAATACCAAAGGGAGAAATTTGTCTGTGACAGTGAGCGGCGGCTATACTTCCAATAAGAGTAAAAGCTATTCGATGTCTGATGTGATATATTATCAGCGGAATGATTCTACATCGTTGACCTATCGTCATCGGAGCACTCCGAACACAAGCAAGAACCTGAATGCGGGTTTCACTTATTCCGAACCTATTGCGGACAAGACGTATCTGCAACTCAACTATCGCTTCCAGTACAGCATGAGACACAGTGACGGAAAGACATTCGACCTTGGTGACATTGTCGGTATGAGGGACAGCCTTTATATGTACGGCACCGGATTTCTGCCTTTCAATTATCAGGATTATCTGGATATGGACTTGAGTAAATATACGGACAACGAGAACTATATCCATAATATAGACTTGTCGTTGAAAGTGACGAGAACAAAATATTTGCTGAATGTGGGTGTGGCTGTCAACCCGCAGACTCAGAAGGTTGATTACAACTATCAAGGGCTGGACACGGTGGCATCGCGCAACTTTTTCCGTATATCGCCGACACTGAACTTCCGCTATCGTTTCTCAAAGCAGCATCAGCTTCAGGTTCGTTACAGGGGAAATACTCAACAGCCGGAGATTACAGACATGTTCAGTATGACAGACAATAGCAATCCGTTGAATATCCGTATGGGTAATCCGGGATTGAAGCCTTCGTTCACCAACAACGTAAGTGTAAGCTACAACAACTACATACAGGAGAGCAGAAGAAGTGTGATGGCGAATCTCAACTTCAGCAACACGCTTAACAGTATCAGCAACCGTACTGCATACAATGATGAAACCGGTGGAAGAATTACTCGTCCGGAAAATATCAACGGCAACTGGAGTGCCAATGCCAATATCGGATTCAATACTCCGGTATTCACAGAGAAACTCATTGTGAATACATCCACTTCCGGCTCATTCAACAACAATGTCGGATTCATCTACCAGAATCAGCAGACGCTGAAGAATACGGTCAAGAATATGCGTCTTGGAGAGCGTCTTAGCCTGACGTGGAGGGAGGAATTCTTCGACGTTGTGCTCAACGGTTCCATAAGTTATAACCATTCGAGAAGCAATCTCATTACAACTAACAATCGGGACACATACGATTTCTTTTACGGAATCTCGGGCAATGCGAACCTCAATAACGGCATCGCCTTTTCTACTAATATCGGAATGAGCAGCAGAAGAGGGTACAGCAGCAACGAGATGAATACGAATGAGCTTGTATGGAATGCGCAGGCTTCATATCGTTTTCTTAAGAACAAACAGGCAACCATAAGTCTTCAGGCATACGATCTTCTGCATACGATGAGTAATATCAGCCGCTCAATCAGTGCGACAAGCCGGTCGGACAGCGAGACCAATGCCATTCACAGTTATGCGATGCTTCATTTCATCTATCGTCTCAATATGTTCGGAAACAAACAGGCACGTGCCGACATGAGGGGAGAACGGGAACGAATGAGAAGAGAAAGACTCTGAAGATTACGGATTGAAGGATATACGGTATGAATTGCAGGAAATATAAAGTAGGAAGAAATATAAGTTGAAAGAAGATATAAATAAATCGCGCCCTGAAAGTTTATCTGGCTTTCAGGGCGCGATTTTTGTGAAATCATTGTTGTTTATGCGTATTGTGTTAAGTCTATTCGTATAGCGTCTAAGGATTACTTTGCACAAGCGAATGTCAGCATTTTATGTTCAGTTCCTTGACAATGGCACTGATTTTCTCCATTGTTGTGATTCGTGTAGGGACAAGAGGCAGACGCAGTTCGTTTTCAATCAGTCCCATGCTGTTGAGCATTGCCTTCACACCTGCTGGGTTGCCATCGACAAACAAGAGTTTGAACAGTTCTGTGAACTTGTGATGAATCTGGCGGGCATTAGGGTAATCGCCGTTAAGGGCAAGACGCACCATGCGGCTGAACTCTTTTGGCAGCGCATTACCGATCACACTGATGACACCCACGGCGCCGAGCGTGATGAGAGGGAATGTGATGCCGTCGTCGCCGGAGATAACATCAAAATGAGAAGGTTTGTTCTTTATTATGTCGTCAATCTGGGTGAAGTTGCCGCTGGCTTCTTTTATTCCTACAATGTTGTGGCAGTCATTTGCAAGACGCAAAGTGGTTTCAGCTGTCATGTTAACTCCGACACGTCCGGGCACATTGTAAAGCACCACAGGCACAGGAGAAGCCTCGGCAATGGCTTTGAAATGCTGATAAAGCCCTTCCTGAGAAGGTTTGTTGTAGTAAGGGCAAACACTCAGAATACCGTCGATTCCGGTAAAGTCTTCTGTGCGGAGAGCTTCTACCACTGCGGCTGTATTATATCCTCCGCATCCCATGAGCACCGGAATGCGTCCGTTCACCTTTTCCACAACAAGTTCCTTTATCTTGCTTTTCTCTTCGGAAGTCAGACAAGGTGTTTCGCCTGTAGTAGCCAAAATACACAAAAAGTCCACACCGTTTGACAACTGATAATCAAGCAGACGTCTGAGTGCAACATAATCTACATCTCCATTTTTCGTAAACGGAGTGACCAGTGCTACTCCCAAACCCTTGAATCTGTTATATGCCATAAATGATATTACGAATGAAATTTTTACCTTTTTACTAATTTGACTGCAAAAGTACGATTTTAATGTGAAAATCTAAACATTATGACAAAATAAATGCGATTATGTCAGCAAAAACGGATTTTAGATTATCTCTCCGCTTCCGTAACAAAGATGATGGTCTTCGTCGTAAACCACACAAAATTGTCCGGGAGCAACACCATGAACTTTTTCATCTGCATCAAGACACCAGTCGCCATCAGGCTTACGGCTTATTGTACCAGTAAGATATTCCGGTGTGTGCCGTATCTTGAATGTCACTCTGTGAGATTCGCACATCTTATCCGTAGCGTCCTTTCCGTCTGTGTCCGGCGACTTGAGCCACGGATTCTCCGTAATGAAATGAAAGTCCGTCATTTCAATGTGCTGCTTATATACACGTTCCGGGTCATACCCATGACTGACAAACAGTATGTTGCGTTTCAGGTTCTTCTTGACCACAAACCATGGACCGCCGCCGAAGCCAAGCCCTTTGCGTTGCCCTATCGTGTAGAACCAGAGTCCGTTGTGTGTACCGATTTTCTTCCCTGTCTCTATTTCACGCACGTCTCCCGGGTTTTCGCCCAAGTTTCGCTTGATGTATTCGCGAAAATCGATGTTGCCGAGGAAGCATATCCCCTGACTATCCTTGCGCCGTGCATTCAACAAATTTGCAGCTGCGGCAATGTCTCTGACTTCATGCTTCCATAGTCCGCCGATGGGGAATACCAGCTTTGAAACTTGCAGGGAGTTTATCTGGCAGAGAAAATCAGTCTGGTCTTTTACTGGGTCCGGACTTGTCGATAGCCATACTTTGCCGTCCTTGACTGTGGTTGTGGCATAATGTCCGGTCGCTGTAAGGTCGAACTCGTGTCCCACTTTCTCTTCAAAACATCCGAACTTGATTAGTTTGTTGCACATCACATCCGGATTGGGAGTCAGTCCGAGGCGGGCTTTTTCCATTGTATATCCCACCACATTCTCCCAATATTCCTTGTGCAAATCAATGATGTCAAGTTTCAGCCCGTACTTTCTCGCGAGCCAGTTACAAATCTCCACATCCTCTTCAGAGGTACAGTTCCATTCCGTATCCTTTTCCGGACCGATTTTTATGTAGAACAAATGTGGTTCATATCCTTGTTCCTTCAACAGATGAATGCTCACGGCACTATCCACACCTCCACTGACGAGGGCTGCAATTGTCTTCATCTAACCAATATTCGAGGTAAAAAAGTATGTCCAAACCAGATTTTATTTCAGTCTCTTGCTTATTTCAAGCATCTTTTCAATAGGCTTGATGGCTTTCTCTGCTATTTCGGCATCCACCTCAATCTCCGGCCATTCATATTTGAGGGTGTTATATAGCTTCTTCAATGTATTCAGACGCATGAAACTGCATTCGTTGCATGAACACCCGATGCTTTCGCTTGCTTCCGGAGGGGCAGGGATGAACGTCTTCTCGGGACAACGCTTGGTCATTTCGTGAAGAATACCGCTTTCCGTTGCCACGATAAATACATTTGCCTCATCCTTTATGGCGAAGTTCAGAAGAGCGGCAGTAGAGCCTATCACGTCTGCCACAGCCTGTATAGGCGAAGGACACTCAGGATGTACAAGAATCTTTGCCTCCGGATGCTCTTTCTTTATCTGCAAGATACCTGCAAGTGAGAATTGTCCGTGTACATGACATCCGCCGTTCCATAGAAGCATCTGTCTGCCTGTGACAGAATTGATATAGTTGCCCAGATTCTTGTCCGGACCGAATATGAGCTTCTCGTCTTTCGGAAAACTGTCAACAATCAGTTTCGCGTTTGAACTTGTCACCACCACATCGGTGAGAGCTTTCACGGCAGCGGTCGTGTTGACATACGACACAACCTTGTGTCCGGGATGTTCGTCAATGAATTTTTCCAAGTCGTCGGCATTACAGCTGTCGGCGAGAGAACATCCGGCATTGAGGTCGCACACAAGCACTTTCTTTCCCGGGCACAGAATTTTGTTTGTCTCTCCCATGAAATGCACTCCGCACATTACGATGATGTCTGCATCTGTCTTTGCAGCCCATTGGGCAAGAGCCAGAGAATCGCCGACAAAATCCGCCACATCCTGCACTGCGCCTTCTGTATAGTAATGGGCGAGAACGACAGCATTCTTTTCTTTACATAAACGACGTATCTCTGCACTTAAATCAAGGTTGTCGTCTATAGGTTCATCAACGTAACCTTTTTCTTTCCATGATTCCTTAACCTGCATAAAATCTTATTTTGAGGATGAGGATAATCTCTTCCATATTAATATAATGTGCAAAGTTACATACTTTTGACAAAATCGGATGAATCTTTGTGATTTAAGTTCAGTAACTGTTTTAAATTTCATTCGTGGCTGTCCCGGTAAGATGGATTTATGCCTTCTCACAACAAAAAAACATACTAAAACCTACTTTTTCAATTTGACAAAATGATATTTTCGCCCAAAATGAAAATTTAACACTTGAAGCGATTTTTCGATGATGTCGAAAATGTAAAATTTTAAGTTTAAGGATAACTAATTGACAATCAGTGGAATATGAAAAATTACAAAATTGTCAAAAAAACGTGTCGGACGCAATTTTTCGAGTATTTTGAATGATTTAGTAATATATTGATTATTAATGCGTTATGATAGAAATCATCGTTTTTACTCTCAAATACCACTTCAAATCCATTCATTTCTCTCTTTTTGTTCAGGCACTCTTCCAAGCAGTGATTTATACACTTCTTAACATTTCGGCAGAACTTCGCTGTCTTTATTTCCGCTTCCCATTGCTTTTTCAAAAACTCCACGCTGAAAATTTCTCCAAACTACTAAGTTTTTAAAACTGTAGCGCACTGCAAATAAAATTACAGTGCGCTGAAAAAGTGACGACAGTGCGCTGGAAATTTGAAAACTTAGTAGTTTTTTCAAAAGAACTCTTCGCAGGATATAAATAAATGTAAAAGATCCGCTCCAAAATGAAACACTATTTCACATTTTGTAGAGCCTTCAGAAAATGCGCATAGAATCCCCGTTCTTCGAGAAAAGTTCGGTGCGCCTCATTTTGAAGCGTTCCAGATGGCTTGAAATTTTAACATTTGACAAAATCAAAAAGATAGTAATTTTGTTATAAATAAGCAGGATGTAATCAAATACACTTGTATGCTATCATTTTGTCAAAATGAATTACCCTTCCAAAAAACGATTTCAAAAATTTTCTTATGGAGGCTCTGGTTTGCTAAAAAATTATACTTGGATTTTATGGTTTTATATTTTCAGGAAGTACTAAACAACATATATGGTTGTCTCCAGCAGAAACATCTGCCGGAGACAACCATATAGTTATGACAAGTAAATTAAAAAACAGGCATTAAAGTTTTGCGCACATTCATGCCGTGCAGCAAAAGAAAATCAAAATAAGTGGTGTCATCAGACATTGACCTCGTCGAGAGTGACGAGTTTGTTGACAATTGCATAGATGGTGATACCTGCTGAAGAATGAATTTGCAGTTTGCGTGCAATGTTACGTCTGTGAGTGGTGACGGTATTGACGCTCAGGCAGAGTGCTTCGGCAATTTCCTTATTTGCCATGCCCTTTGCCACGCATATTACAATTTCTTTCTCGCGCTCAGAAAGCTGCTCATCGCCAGCCATCGGTTCTGTCTCATTACCGCTGATTTCATCCACGGCACGACGCTGTCTGTTCAGATGTTCCAGTTTTTTCACGGCAGGGATGAAAATATTGTCCTCTACCAGACAATGAATGCTGAGGTCTTCCGCGGTTTGGTATATATCGATGACCACAGAATTAAGTTCATTGTTGTTTTCCTTCTGAGGATAATATTGCATGAATAGATTCTTCAGTTCGTTCAGTTTTCCATCTACAGATTCATGGTGATAGCTGAGTGTGTGCATTCCTTCTATGGACATGGCTCCTCCTTCAAGCAGCTTTTCCACATACGTAAAGACTTTGTTCTCCTCATATTCCATGTGTTTGCGCACCTCATCGACATACTCATCGAAAAACTTGAGTACGATAAATGCGATTTCGTTCTTTACAGAACAATCGATGGAACTAAGCAGATGGCGTCTCATGGTAGGTAACTGATATTCCAGAAAATAGACATGGGTCTTGCGCAAGTATCCGAGCAGGGACTTCACGCTGACATGTTCCACTTTTTGCAGACGGTCTTCGGCACCATCCTTCACATAATTGATTACCGTGAGGAAGGTGTCCGTATCTACTCCGCATTGTCTGCATACATCTTGAATTGTCTTTTCGCCGAATCCGAAAGATATGCCGAAACGGCTCATGACTTGCAGGAGACGATAGTCGTTGGCAATTACAAAACTCAGTTTATCCGTAGGTTTATATTGTACAGCCATATTCTTAAATATTCCATTAACTTTATAAACGATGCAAAGTTACGACTTTCCGAACTCCCGACAAATCACCATTAATAAGTATTTTGACGTGTTTTAATCTGAATAGGCTCTTTTTAGACATGAATTTTTATGTGCTTGTACCATATTGTGAGTATTTGTTGAATAAGGCAAAAGATGTAACTTTGCAGAAAAATAAAAGCAAGGATATAGGACAATATGAAATTATCAGAACTAAAGACAAATGAAAGCGGAGTGATTGTGAAGGTTTACGGACACGGAGGATTCCGCAAACGTATTGTCGAAATGGGATTCATCAAGGGGAAGACTGTGGAAGTGGTACTGAATGCCCCTTTGAAAGATCCTGTCAAATATAAAATAATGGACTATGAGGTGAGTCTCCGACGGGCAGAGGCGGAACTTGTCGAGGTCATAAGCGAAGAAGAAGCCAAAGAATGGGTGGCACAGCACCCCGACCTAAAAGGTATTCCTGTTGATAAAGAGGAGCAGATACGCAAGATTGCCGATATCAAGGTGAAGGAACTTAATGTGGTTTTTGTGGGAAACCCGAATTGTGGAAAGACCTCATTGTTCAATATCGCCAGCGGTGCGCATGAGCGTGTGGGCAACTATTCAGGAGTTACAGTAGATGCCAAAGAAGGCAAATTCTCACTTGAGGGATATAATTTCCATATAATAGACCTGCCTGGCACTTACTCTCTTTCGGCATATACTCCGGAGGAATTGTATGTCAGGAAGTATATCATAGAAAAGACTCCTGACCTTATAGTCAATGTGGTGGATGCCTCGAATCTTGAACGCAACTTGTATCTTACAACACAGCTGATAGACATGGATGTGCCTATGATTATGGCACTTAACATGTACGATGAACTTCGGGAAAGCGGAAACCGTCTGGATATTAATCAGCTTGGGATGTTGCTTGGTGTACCTATTGTGCCTACCGTTGGGCGCACGGGTGAAGGAGTCAAAGAACTTTTCCATACCATCATAGAAATTGAGGAAGGAAGACAGAAGACATTCCGCCATATACATGTCAATCACGGTTCTTTGCTGGAAAGTAACATTGAGAAGATAGAAAAGCTTATCCGTCTCAATCCGGAACCCCATCATAATTATTCCGGCAGGTTTCTTGCCATAAAGTTGCTGGAGAACGACCGTCAGGTGGAGGGTATCATAAGCACATTGCAGAACTCTGATGACATCATATCCATGCGCAACAGGTGTCAGGCGGATATCAAGCGGGAAATTGGAGAAGACAGCGAATCGGCAATGACGGATGCGAAGTATGGATTTGTGCAAGGAGCGTTAAGAGAATGTTTTGTCAGAGTGCGCAAATACAAACGGCAGCTCACAAGACGTATCGACTCTGTGGTGACTCATCATGTATGGGGCTATCCTATTTTTCTGCTGCTGATGTATCTTATGTTCTTCTGCACTTTCAACATCGGACAGTATCCGATGGATTGGATTGACACATTCGTCGGATGGTTGAGCGAAACAATTGGAGAGAGTATGGCGGAGGGTCCCCTCAAGGATTTGATAGTTGATGGTATCATTGGTGGAGTCGGAGGAGTGATAGTCTTTCTGCCCAACATCATGATTCTGTATGCGTTCATATCGTGGATGGAAGATTCCGGCTACATGGCAAGAGCGGCTTTCATCATGGATAAGATTATGCACAAGATGGGACTGCACGGGAAGTCGTTCATCCCCATGATTATGGGTTTCGGATGCAACATTCCGGCAATCATGGCGACGCGTACTATCGAGGATAGAAAGTCGCGGCTCATCACCATGCTGATAATACCGTTGATGTCGTGTTCGGCTCGTCTTCCTGTATATATTATTATTATAGGTGCATTCTTCCCTCACAATTCGGCACTTATCCTGCTGTCGCTTTATACATTTGGCATCTTGATGAGCATTGTGATGGCAAAACTTTTCAGCCGTTTTGTTGTGAAAGGAGAGAGCAGCCCGTTTGTCATGGAGCTTCCGCCTTATCGGTTACCTTCTGCCAAATCGGTTGGTAGGCATACTTGGGAGAAGGGCAGACAATATCTGAAGAAGATGGGTACAACCATACTTGTGGCTTCCATTGCCGTTTGGGCACTGTCATACTATCCTCACAATGAATCATTGTCGCAAGAGGAACAGATGGAGCAAAGTTATATTGGTAGGATAGGGAAGGCTGTGGAGCCTGTCATACGACCATGTGGATTCGAATGGAAGGAAGGTGTCAGCATCATTACCGGTATCGGCGCGAAGGAAATCGTGGCTTCCACCATGGGAGTGCTCTATAGCGACAATGGTGAAGAGGCTTTGGAAGATGAGGATGCGGAAAATGCGCGGTTGTCACGTGTCATTGCTAACAGCGGACTTACTCCTTTGGCTGCATTCTCGTTCCTTATATTCGTTTTGCTATACATGCCGTGTATTCCTGCATGTATCGGTATCAAAAACGAATCAGGGCATTGGAGATGGGCTTTGTTCACTGTCGTATATACCACATCTCTTGCATGGATATGTTCTACGCTGGTGTTCCAAATAGGAAGTTTGTTTAATTAAATTCTATAATCTATAAAAGACTTGGTTTATGCAAGAAGTTATTGTTACGATAATAATTGCTGCGGTTGCCGCCGTTATTATCAGATATGTTTATAGGCAGATTCGTGGTAAGGGAGGAGGCTGCCATTGCGGCAAAGGAGGATGTGAAGGATGTGGCAATAAGCAGTCATGTTCTGAGAAATAACAAATTGAGCACGTGTATGATGTGCTTCTGTGAATATAAAGCCTGTCGGGAGAATGTATCCTGACAGGCTTTTTTGATGATGTGAATCCGGTTTCTTCTGTTATTGGATTGGTGAGTGTGGGAAATAGACGGGTGAATACTGAAAAGTGAGTATCTCATGTTTGGGAGTGAGTATTGAAGACTCAAAATTAAGTAAAACATTACCTTTCATTTACAAAATCAAGATAAAGTTTCACAAAATTAGAGTATTGCCGCCATTGTGAACAAGCCTTAACTTTGCACAAAAATTAAAAGGCTAAAAAGAATGAAGATTGGTAAATTTCTAAATGGTGCAACGCTTACAGTTGCAATGTTTGCTGCAAGCATGGGCAATGCACAGGAAACAAAGGACTCTCTTGAATACGGAGGATGGAACCGTTTTCGTGTAGGCGGATATGGGGAAATGGTGGCGAAATTCAAGGACTATGGCATTAATCGCTTTTACGGTAGTAGCGGAGGAAATTCGAAAATAGATAGAAATACAATCAGTATTCCGCGTTTTGTGCTTGCATTCGACTATAAGTTCAATTCCAAGTGGATTCTCGGCGCCGAAATAGAGTTTGAAAGCGGTGGTACAGGAGCTGCATACGAACTTGAGAATAAGGAGAACGGAGAGTATGAACAGGAAGTAGAAAAAGGAGGTGAGGTGGCATTGGAACAGTTCCACATTACGCGTCTCATTGTTCCTCAGTTCAATATCCGTGCCGGACATATTATTGTTCCGGTGGGTCTTACCAACTCCAATCACGAACCGAATCTCTTCTTCGGTACTTCGCGTCCGGAAGGAGAGACTACCATTTTGCCTTCCACATGGCATGAGACAGGTCTGGAGTTTTTCGGTACATTCGGTAAAGGCTATGCCACTTTCGACTATCAGGCAATGGTTGTAGCCGGACTGAATGCCAACGGATTCGACCGCAACACATGGGTTGCATCCGGTAAGCAGGGCTACTTTGAGGAGGATAATTTCACTTCTCCGGGATATGCCTTCCGTCTTGACTGGCGCGGTGTTCCCGGATTGCGTGTGGGACTTTCATATTACTTCTGCAAGGATGCCTCGGCAAACTCCGACAAACCGCAGACTTATGGTGATTTTACAGTGCCGGTCAGAATTTATTCGGCTGATGCACAGTTCATAAACAAGTATGTGACAGCAAGAGGAAATATCCTTGTCGGAAATCTCGGTAATTCAAGGGAACTGAGCGATGCCAACGGACGTCTCAACAATAAATCTCCTTACAGCCGCACGACTCCTATTGCCAAGAAAGCGGTAAGCTATGGTGCGGAAGTGGGGTTGAATCTTCAAGGTATTTTCAATGACGACCGTGTGCCTGTAATATATCCTTTTGCGCGCTATGAATACTACAATCCGCAAGAGAAGGGAGAAAAAATGCAAGTGATGGAAAAGCGCAATCAGATAAGTATGTGGACTGCAGGTTTGAATTGGCGCGCTCTTCCTAATCTTATTTTCAAGGCCGACTATACCACAAGGCAAGTGGGTACAGGCAAGGTGTTCGGCACAGGAAAATATAACAGTGAAAACGAATTTGCCATCGGGGTGGCCTATACCGGATGGTTTTTCAAGAAGTAGAATATAAACAATTCGAGTTCTGTAAGTTCTACCTGCGAGACTTGAATAAAATGAAAATACCTGTACTAAGGAATGGAAAACAGTACACTGAAAACTCAAATCCACACTGTGGATTATAAAAACCACACTGTGGATTTTGTAAACCACTGTGTGGATTATAAAAACAACAGTGTGGATTTGAGATTTCTGTGCGCAGTTTTCAATTTCTTCCTACACACGCACTATGTTTTCAAAGCATTGTGTGTATATGCAGTATGCCTTCTTTACAATTAATCTTACAAAATAAAAACGAGCAATTCTTCTATCTCGGAAAATCAGTATTTGCAAAACTTAAATAAACAAAAAATAAAAGCAATATGAAAAAACATTTCTTTTACGCAGCCCTGTTTGCTATGGGCTTGACAATGACTGTTACGTCATGTAGTGACGATGATGACAACAACAATGGTGGTGAACCACCTATACATGTGGTGGATACACATAATATTGACTATTCGTCTGAGAATGCTTTGAGTTGGCACAACTATATGATAAATGTGGCATCGCTTCTTAAGACTGATGCAGCTACACTTTATGATTCATGGAAGGTCAGCTATGACGGAGGCGAAAGTTTTGCTGAGGCTTTCAAAAAACATTCTGAGGCTTCTGGTACAACCAGCTTCTTGGGATGTATAGAGCAGATAATTGACGGATGTTGTGATATTGCCAGTGAAGTGGGTCAGACAAAAATCGGTGAGCCATACGACTTCTGGAAGAGCAAGCAGTATGAGCAGGCTGTATTCGCAGTGGAGTCATGGTACAGCTGGCACTCACGTGATGACTATACCAATAATATCTATTCTATCAGGAATTCCTATTATGGTTCTCGCAACGAAACAATAGCAAGCAATTCTCTTTCTGCATTGGTGAAAAAGTCGAACCCGACTTTGGATGCAAGAATTAAAGATGCTATCGAACATGCAGCAAACTCAATTCAGCTTATCCCGCAGCCGTTCCGCAATAATATTGCCTCTTCAGAGACTGTCACTGCAATGGACGCTTGTGCAAGTCTTGAAAGCATACTTAACAAAGAACTGAGAAATTTCGTACAGAATTGTGACGAGGCAGATTTGCAGCCGATTGTAGAAGAATATGTAGATGTTGTCATTCTTCCGACATACGAGGATTTGAAGGTGGCAAACGAAAATCTTTATAATGACATCGTGGCTTTCACAAAGAATCCGTCAGATGCTGCATTTGCAACAGCAGCACAAAGCTGGATTAAGGCTCGTATGCCGTGGGAGCAGAGCGAAGCTTTCCTTTTCGGTCCTGTAGATGCGCTCGGACTTGACCCGAACATGGACTCATGGCCTCTCGATCAGGAAGCAATCAAGAATTTGCTTAATTCCGGAGAGTTTGATGACCTTAATTGGATTGACGGTGATTCAGACGACAAAGTGGAGGCTGCCCAGAACCTTCGTGGTTACCATACGCTGGAGTTCCTTCTTTTCAAGGAAGGAGAACCTCGTAAGGTACAATGATAGGCGATAGCATAAACTGTTGACAATAACGAAAGTGTAGGTGAATTTCTGATGAAATATTCACCTACACATTTGATGTTGAATAGGGGTTGTGTTTTTATTGAACATTTGTAACCTGAAAACGGAAGTAATAACATCATGAAATAAAAAGGAATATGAACGCTATACGGAAAATATTTCCACTGTTGATAAGTGGACTCATTCTGTTCTGCTCATGCGAAGAGGACGGAATGGATGTACGTGATGTAGAAGTTACGGAAGGATATGCGCTTTCTGCCGGAACATCTACCATCTTTATCAATTCGTCCTTTGCATACGATTCTCCGGCAGATTGGTTGAGCGGAACATACGAGAAACGCTTTAACAAAGGAGATAAGTTGTATGATGATGCACGCAGCAGTAGTAACGGACTCGGCGGAGGTCTTGGTCCTGTGTATGCCGGATATTCATGCGGAAGCTGTCACAGAAATGCCGGACGTACCAAACCTGCACTATGGAATGACGGTGGGTCAGGGCCATACGGGTTCTCCTCCATGCTTATATACATTACCAGACGCAACGGTGCTTTCTTTCAGAACTATGGAAGAGTGCTCCATGATCAGGCCATATATGGAGTCAAGCCGGAAGGCAAGCTGAGTGTCGAGTGGCACTATGAACAGTTTGAGTTCCCTGACGGAGAACCATACGAGTTGTGTTACCCTACCTATTCTATCAGCGAATGGTATGCCGACAGCATACGTCCTGAGGACTTGTTCTGTACAGTCCGCATACCGTTGCGCCATGTCGGCATGGGACAGATAATGGCTATAGACACAAAAGAGATAGAGGCTCTGGCAGCTAAGAGTAATTATCCTGAATATGGAATAAGTGGACGATGCAATTACATCATGGAACGCGGTGTGAAGAGTGTGGGGCTGTCGGGAAACAAGGCACAACATGCCGATCTTACTGTCGAACTCGGATTCTCTTCGGATATGGGTGCTACGAACAGCCGTTATCCGGAGGAGATATGCGAAGGTCAGAGTCAGATGACAGATGGAAGTATGATGGGACTGCTCTATGACAAACTCGACGTAAGCACTGAAGACATGGAAAATGTGGATCTTTATATGCAGGGCTTGGGAGTGCCGGCACGGCGGAACGTGAACGACCCGGTGGTGAAGCGCGGTGAAGAAATGTTTTATCAGGCTAAATGTCATCTGTGTCACACTGTTACGCTGCATACACGTCCGCGCGGCAGTACGTTGCTCAATGGTACTCAGCTCACATGGCTTGGCAATCAGACCATTCATCCGTACTCGGATTTTCTGATTCACGACATGGGAAGTGAAATTATGGGAGTCGGACTTAATGACAATTATGTAAGCGGACTTGCCCGGGGCAACGAATGGCGAACAACTCCTTTGTGGGGAATCGGATTGCAGAAAACAGTTAATGGGCATACTTACTTCCTGCATGACGGACGTGCACGCAATTTCACGGAGGCTATCATGTGGCACGGAGGAGAAGGAGAGGCTTCGAAGAATTTGTTTAAGAAAATGCCGAAAGAAGACAGGGAGGCTCTTCTCCGATTCCTTGAATCATTATAAGACATAATATAAATATATTCAACAGTAACAATCAAAAAAAAATATAACATGAAAAAGATATTGGCAATGACCATGCTTGCATCCCTTTCGCTTGCAGCAATGGCACAGCATGAAGAGATAAGTGAGAACGGTATTGTATCACTTGATGGAGATAACGGACTTACGGTGAAATCAAAGAAGGGTGATTTTGAGTTCAAACCATATCTACTCGTACAGACTTCCGCCAATTTTAATTACTATGATGACGAAGGTCTCGACAAGGCTTACAATCAGGACAATGTGGCAAATTCCGGATTCTCGATACCATACGCTGTACTCGGATTCACGGGAAAGGCATTTGACAAGGTGACTTTCAATCTTTCTCTCAATGCCGCTTCAAGTGGAAGCGGTCTGCTGCAGCAAGCATGGTTTGACGTTAAACTGAAAGATGAGTTTGCCATCCGTGCAGGTAAATTCAAGACACCGTTCAGCCACGCATATCTCACTACTCTTGGTGAGACACTGATGCCTCAACTGCCTACTTCGCTCACAGCCGCAGTGATACTTCCTCACTCTCTCAACGCTGTCACCCCGAATATCGGAACCGGATTTGACCTCGGTGTGGAGGTTCATGGTCTTATCGGAGGCAAATACGGATATGAAGTCGGTATATTCAATGGTACCGGCTCTTCCGTCAATACTGCCACAAAGACATTCAGCGACGACTGGCACATACCTTCGATGCTCTATGCCGGAAGATTCACATGGATGCCGAAAGGAGTAATGCCTTCCACACAGGGTAATCCTAATCGTCTGCACGAAGACAAGATTATGCTGGGAGTCTCTACAAGTCTCAATGTAGAAAGCGAAAACGAAAGTACCAATGACTTCCGTGCGGGTCTTGAATTTGCCATGCTCAAAAACAAACTTTATCTCGGCGGAGAACTTTATTATATGAACGTAGGTTTTACAGACCGTCAGAAGATAGACGAAAGCTACAACTATCTTGGAGGATATGTGCAGGGAGGTTATTTCGTGGCTTCACGTCTGCAAGTTGCAGCGCGCTATGATTTCTTCAATCGCAATGGTCTTGACACCAACGGTTTTCTGAACATGCCTGCCGTGGGAGTCAACTATTTCTTCAAAGGATGCAATCTCAAGCTGCAAGCCATGTATCAGTATATCGGACGCACGGGACATGATACACAGCTTGACCGTGACAACGATGACCTCGGCATTTCAACACATTCTGCTACAATACTGCTACAATATACATTCTGATATGAAAAAAAATAGTCTTATATTTGCATTTGGTTTTGCACTGATGGCTTTGTTTTCTTGCGATGATGGAGACATTCAGGAAAAGGTGTATTCTGACAATAACAACGGACGTATCATCAAACTGACCGGAAAAATAAGCGGTGTCAAAAGCTGGAGCAGTAACTACAGTGTGGCACTTGCCGGATTTGGCGACAGTGATTATTCCATTGTACAAAAGAATATACCGGCTTCGGACAGCGGTGATGTAGAGCTTACATTGTCCATCACAAGCAATGACATCAAGACTATAGAACTGTGTGTGACCAATATTTTACGTGAAAGAATCCATACATTCAAGAAGATGGATATTCCTGAAGGAAAAGATTCCATATTCTTTGATGCAGGAGAGGTTGATGCTGGAATGTATCGTTGCTTGCAGGACGAAATTTTCACGACAACCTGTGTGCAGTGTCATGGAGGTTCAAATACTCCGGCGGCAGGACTCTATCTTACGGCGGACAGAAGCTATGCTGCACTTGTCGGACAACCTTCGATGAGAGTCGAAGGAGGAACGCTTGTCATTCCGGGAGATTCAAAAAGCAGTGTGCTGCACAAAGTCATCAACAGCGGTTACGAGACTGGACTAAGATTCAACCATGAAAACATGGTCGCTTCTGCCCAAAAGCTTAAACTGATTGACGAATGGATTGATAACGGCGCCGGCAATTGATAAGTTCCGGAAGTCAGGTATATGGAAAAGGCGAACCTGCATTCCTTATACACTTCATAAATCATTTATTTTACAGAAGAAACAGAAAATCATATATGAAAACTAAGAAAATATACTGGGAAGATCTCGGAGTGACAGCCGAGTTGTCAGAATATACTCCCTCTGGAAAAATAGGAGAATATCATATTATGCTCCATGTCGAACCACGAAAAGAGCTATTTGAAGGGCAGTTGAAACGCATCTATCTTGCAGAAGAGAGAATTGGTCAACTGGAAGAGATGACAGATTCTGCGACCATACTCAAACGCTACTTCCTAAGCGATTCGACCAATCAGCAGCCTCTGATGAAGAAAGAGCCGGACTGTGCCATTTCAATCATACAGCAGCCGCCTCTCGACGGAAGCAAGATTGCTGTGTGGATTTACATCCAGAAAGGAAGTAAGGTGGCTAATGAGAACGGCATGATTGTCAGCGAACATAACGGCTACCGGCATCTGTGGAAGATGGGAATGCACGAGCACAAGGGTGATTCCGCATGGCAGACGGAAAGTCTTCTTATCAGCTACGAAGAAGTTCTTCAGAATTTCAATGCCAACATTGCGGACAACTGCATACGCACATGGTTCTTTGTGCGTGATGTCGATACCCAATATGCCGGAATGGTGAAGGCGCGGAAAATGAATTTTGAAGAACAGGGGTTGACGGAACATTCCCATTACATCGCCAGTACAGGCATTGGGGGACTTCCTGCCGATACTCGTGCACTGGTACAGATGGGAACCTACGCTGTGACCGGCTTTGAAGAGGCTCAGGAACGTTACCTTTATGCTCCAACACATCTTAATCCGACATACGAATATGGTGTGACATTTGAGCGCGGAACACTCATGGAATACGGTGATCGTGCCCATGTTTTTATTTCCGGAACAGCCAGCATCAACAATAGAGGAGAAGTCATGCACATCGGCGACATTGTGAAACAGACAAAACGTATGTGGGAGAATGTGGAGAAGCTTCTTGAAGAAGCTGATACGACCTTCGATGATGTGATGCAGATAATCGTATATCTTCGCGATGTGGCAGACTACCAGACTGTAAAAGAAATGTTTGAAGAGCGTTTCCCTGACACTCCATACGTAATAACACTTGCCCCTGTATGCCGTCCTACTTGGTTGATTGAGATGGAATGTATAGCAGTGGCAGAACGAAACAATCCTCAGTTTAGAGATTTCTAAGCTGAATCTATATATCAAAGAGCACACAGGACACGGAGAACATGCTGTTTTATCGGCTGCCCCTTAGTCCTATGTGCTCTTCGTGTTTACAAGACCGTCTTATTTTTATCTTTTAATCTGCCTGATGACAAGTCTCAATAAACTTCCTTTCCTGTTCTTAATCATAATAACCGTCATAATAGGAGCCGCAACAATTGTTGAAGATTTCTACACTACACAGTTCGTCACACAACATTGTTATTCTGCAACTTGGTTTCGCATTTTATGGATAGCTGCAAGCGCATCCGCCGTGTGGGTGATATTGAAATGCAAGTTGTGGAAACGGATTGAACTGATGTTGCTGCATTTATCACTGCTTGTCATACTCTGCGGTGCATTGACCACTGCACTGACAAGTAGTAAGGGCATGATTCATCTGCGGCAGAACCAGCCGGAATGTATATTCAACATTCCGGAAAAAGGCATTGAGGCATTGCCGTTCATCCTTTGTCTCGACAGTTTCAGAATAGAATATTATCCGGGAACGGATGCTCCGTCAGACTTTGTGAGCTACATTACATTTACCGACACAAAAGGAGAGAGGATAAAGAGTACGGAGATTTCCATGAACAATATATCCACACTCAATGGGTACAGACTCTACCAATCGTCATACGACGAAGATTATCATGGAAGCTGGCTGACAGTCAACTACGACCCTTGGGGAACGGGCATCACTTACACTGGCTATGTGTTGCTTGCTTTCTCTATGTTCATGACACTCATATCAAGAAAAGAAAATTTCCGCAGGCTGTTGAGGCATCCGGCACTCAAACGCGGGAGTGCATTCCTCGTAGGTCTTCTTGTATGTCTGCAACCGTGCCTTGCAGAGAATGCAAGAAGTGAAGCTGCCGGAACAGACCGTCCTTTGGCTGTCATTAAAGCGGCACAGGCGGAAAAGTTCAAGAGCAGACAGATTATCTACAACGACAGAGTGGCACCGCTGAATACGCTTGCACGAGACTTCACCCGGAAACTCACGGGAAGCAACTCCTTCCGTGGGCTTTCCGCCGAGCAGGTGATGATTAGCTGGATGCTCTACCCCGAAGAGTGGCAGCATGTCAAGATGATAAAAATCAAGAGCGAACAATTGCGCATGACATTGGGGCTGGAAGATGAGTTCGCAAGTTTTGCCGACTTTTTTGATGAGAAAGGTGATTATCGACTGAGCAAACTCTATGAGACATGCCGTGGAAGCCACAGCAAATTAGAGAAGGCAATTCGGGAGACGGACGAGAAAGTAGGCATACTGCTCATGCTCACCAACGGCACATTGATTAAGCCTCTTCCCGAGGACAACAGCGTGAAGCCTTTGTCGGACAATAAAATCAAGGCTGAACTGATTTATAACAGCATACCTTTCAGCAAGATTCTGTTCATGTTCAATCTGACTGCCGGACTGTTGCTTTTCTTCACCATGCTATACACCATGCTCAACAGCCGAAAGGCTGGGGCATACACACGCTGGATATATGCGGCAGGAAGTTACAGCCTTTATGCCGTCACACTCTTTCATCTTGTAGGATATTGTCTGCGGTGGTACATATCGGGCACTCTCCCTCTGACCAACGGATTCGAGACCATGCAGTTTGTGGCATTGTGTGCATTGCTCATATCATGCGCATTGCACAGGATGTTTCGGTTCACTCTGCCTTTCGGGTTCATTCTTTCCGGATTTATACTTCTTGTCAGTTACCTTGGGGAAATCAATCCGCAGATAACTCCCCTCATGCCAGTGCTTGTTTCGCCGTGGCTGAGCAGCCATGTCTCAATGATTATGATTTCCTATTCATTGTTCGCTTTTATTATGCTTAATGGAGTCACAGCACTGTGTCTGATGATGTGTCGCAACAAATCAAAAGACCCCGAAGCAGAGAGGAATAGGCATGAACGGATAGAAACACTGACTGTGCTCAGTCGTCTGATGCTATATCCTGCCACTTTCATGCTGGCAGCAGGGATATTTCTTGGAGCGGTATGGGCGAATGTGTCATGGGGAAGCTATTGGAGCTGGGATGCCAAAGAGGTATGGGCACTTGTCACAATGCTTGTCTATGGATTTGCGTTCCATCGTTCTGCTTTTCCTGCATTCCGTAACCCAAAGACTTTCCATATATATATGGTCGTGGCATTTCTGTGTGTAATCATGACGTATTTCGGGGTCAACTATTGGCTTGGAGGTATGCACAGCTATGCGGGATGACCCGTAAAGAACAATACCTACAAAGGATGTCTGTGACTCCTTTGCCAATGTTACATTAAGTAGTGTCTAATGAGAAATGAGTATCCGCATACCTATTTATTGCGCGGAATCACAGCATTTTTCATGATTTATGAGTATTGCACATCGAAAAAAAAGGATGTATTTTTGCATCGTGAAAATAAGGTTGTAAAAAACCTTGTCGATAGACGGAAAATCTTTACTCATAAAATAAATAGAGAATGTGCCGTGATGGTACGCACTCGCTTCTTTAGAATTACGTAAACCATAGAAATGTTAGAAATAAAAACCTGCGAATATCTCCATTGAGTATTTGACAGGTTTTTATTGTTTTTGAGCAGGTTCATTTTGTAGATTCCTCCGTATGGTTTAAGTGGATGTACTCACAGACTCCTCCGCTAAAAGTGGCTAAAAACATAACAAAAACCGAGCTTTTCAATTTGACAAAATGATATTTTCGGTCAAAATGTAAATTTAACATTTGGAGCGATTTTTTGTTGAGGACGAAGAGATAAAATTTTTGGTTTGAAGATAAATTATTGAAAATCAACTGAATATAAAAACTTCAAAATGCTCAAAAAAACGCACAGGATGCAATTTTCTGGAAAAAATCGAGTATTTTGATAATATATTGACTATTAATGTGTTACAACAAATTCTGCTGTTTTAACTCTCAAATACCACATTAAATTCACTCATTTTTTAGTTTTTGTTCAGACACTCTTTCAACGCTGCAATTTATACATTTCTTAACATTTTGACTGAACTCCACTGTCTTTTTCTCTGCTTCCCTGTGTTTTTTTATTTTCAGCGCGCTGTTTTTTTATTTTCAGAGCACAGTGAGAGAATTTGCAGTGCGCTGTGAAGCAAATTGCAG
>X363_Desmarests_Spiny_Pocket_Mouse__coassemble_522_pt1 | contig 22823 bp, 20 predicted proteins | sample X363_Desmarests_Spiny_Pocket_Mouse__metabat2_low_PE_006 | metagenome-assembled genome bin X363_Desmarests_Spiny_Pocket_Mouse
TCCCCCCTCCGCCCCAGACACAAGGGACGGAGGGGGATTGCTTTTTCAGGGGGAGTGCCGGAGGACACCGGGCCGGGGCGCAAGCCCCTCCGTATTTCTTCCGGGAGGCCTGAACAGCGGATTTTTTGTTCTTTTTGTGAAATAAATTTGATGTTTATATTGTGTTAGAAAAAGAAACATTAAATTTGTAGCAAAATATAATTATTATATATATGGAAAACAAAATACAGGTATTAGCTGATAGACTTTTTCAAGAAGGTGTAGCTAAAGGTAATGCAGAAGCGGATAAAATAGTAGCTTCTGCAAAGGTTGAATCTGACAATATAATAAATGCTGCAACGGAAAAGGCAGAGAGTATTATTGCTGAGGCAAAAAAGAATGCACAGGTGCTTGAGGATAATACAAAAGCTGAGTTGAAAATGTTTACTCAACAGGCATTGAATGCTCTTAAGACTGAAATTGCAAATGTGGTTTCAGACAAAGTTGTAGCTGCTACTGTCAATGATTTGACCCAGAATAAGAACTTTATTAATGATTTTATTTTGAATTTAGCTGCTAAGTGGGCGGAAAATGAAGATATAGTTATATCAACGAGCGATGCTGACAGCTTGAAATCCTTATTTGCTTCTAAAGCAAAATCTTTACTCGATCATGGAGTCAAGATTGAACAGGTACATGGTCTTAAAGTATTATTTACGATACAACCAGCTGATGGAACATATAAAGTTAATTTTGGAAAAGAAGAGTTTGAGAACTATTTCAAATCTTTCTTGAGACCACAATTAATAGATATGTTATTTTAACTATAAGTAGATATGGGAAACTACTATTGTTTAATGGCGGGTTTACCAGATATTTCTTTTGATGAAGTAAAGACTACTTTAACTGTAAATGATTTTAAAAACGAACTTGAAAGCATTTTATCAGAAAAGGACAAGAAGCTGATGTTTTATTTCTTCTTGAAATTTGATTGCATGAATGTTGTTAAGTTGTTGAAGAATCCGGATGCAGAAATTAGTCCTAATGGCAATTTTTCATTGGAACAATATCAGGATTTGATAAAATCTGCCAACGAGATGAACTTTAATGTTCATCGTTATCCTGAATTTTTGTCTGTTTATGCTCGTGGATTTCGTTATAACAAAGATAAAGTAGATTTCTTTCCTGAAGATGCAATGTCTCTTGAATATTATAAATATTCTATGCAGTGCCCTAACAGGATGATTTCTAAATGGTTTCAGCTTAATTTTGATATGACTAATATTCTTACTGCTATGATAGCACGAAAGAATGGTTGGAATGTATCGGATTATATTCTTGGAAATAATGAAATTTGCGAGATGATACGTAATAACAATACGAAGGATTTTAATTTGATGACAGAATATGATTATGTCGTAGATTTAATGAAGATTGTTGATTGTGAGAATCCTGTTGAGAAAGAGAAAAAGATAGATTATTTTAAGTGGATATGGCTTGAAGAACAGTCTGATTTCAATATCTTTTCTATAGAGGCTGTTTTTGCTTATATGTGTAAACTTGAAATACTGGAACGTTGGAATAAATTGGATGTAGAAACAGGACGTGAAGCTTTTAAACGTATAATTGATAATTTGCGTAATGAAGTTCGTGTTCCGGAAGAATTTAAGAAATAAATAATAATAAATATTATGACTAAAGGAACTGTTAGTGGCGTAATCGCTAATATGGTCACACTCAGTGTTGACGGTCCTGTAGCTCAAGGTGAGATATGTTACATTGAGACTGGAGGTGACCGCTTGATGGCTGAAGTTATAAAAGTGATTGGCTCTGATGTCTATGTGCAAGTGTTTGAAAGTACCCGTGGACTAAAGGTCGGTTCTCCTGCTGATTTTACAGGGCACATGCTTGAAGTTAGGTTAGCACCTGGTATGTTGTCAAAGAATTTTGATGGACTTCAGAATGATCTTGACAAGATGGATGGTGTATTTTTGAAAAGAGGACTTTATACAGATCCGCTTGATGATGAACGAATCTGGGATTTTACACCAATTGTTAAGGTTGGAGATGAAGTGCGTGCTTCTGATTGGCTTGGAGAAGTGACAGAAAATTCGCAGCCTCTTAAGATTATGGCTCCTTTTCAGTTGAAAGGTGTTGCAAAAATAAAAACTATTGTTCCAGCCGGTCAATATAAGATAAAAGATGTAATAGCTGTACTTACAGACGAGAATGGTAATGATGTTCGTGTTGATATGATTCAGCATTGGCCTGTTAAGTTTGCAATGACAAATTATAAACAGAAGCCTCGTCCTTTTAAATTGCTTGAGACTGGTGTTCGTACTATAGATACTTTTAACCCGATTGTTGAAGGTGGTACAGGATTTATTCCTGGTCCGTTTGGTACAGGTAAAACCGTACTTCAGCATGCAATTTCTAAACAAGCCGAGGCAGATATTGTTATTATTGCTGCTTGTGGAGAGCGTGCCAATGAGGTTGTAGAAATATTTACGGAGTTCCCAGAGTTGGAAGACCCTCATACAGGTCGTAAACTGATGGAACGTACAATAATCATTGCAAACACATCAAATATGCCGGTTGCTGCTCGTGAAGCTTCGGTCTATACAGCTATGACTATGGCGGAATATTACCGGTCTATGGGACTTCGTGTTTTGTTGATGGCGGATTCAACATCTCGTTGGGCGCAGGCATTAAGGGAAATGTCAAATCGAATGGAAGAATTGCCTGGACCTGATGCTTTTCCAATGGACTTGTCTGCTTTGATTTCTAATTTTTATGGACGTGCCGGATATGTATATCTTAACAATGGTAAAGTTGGTTCTATTACGTTTATAGGAACTGTATCTCCTGCAGGTGGTAACCTGAAGGAGCCAGTAACGGAAAATACGAAAAAGGTAGCACGTTGTTTCTATGGTTTGGAACAGGAACGTGCAGATAAAAAGCGTTACCCTGCTGTGAACCCTATTGATTCATATTCTAAATATCTTGAGTATCCAGAGTTTGCTGAATATATAAAAGAACGTATAAATGATCAGTGGATTCCAAAAGTTTTGGATTTGAAGACACGTATGCAACGTGGTAAGGAAATAGCAGAACAGATTAATATTCTTGGAGATGATGGTGTTCCAGTGGACTATCATGAGACGTTCTGGAAATCTGAGATTATAGACTTTGTAATCTTACAGCAGGACGCTTTTGATGAAGTTGATGCTGTTACTTCCCTTGAACGTCAGGAGGAAATTTTGAATCTTGTTGTCGATATTTGTAAGATTGATTTCAAGTTTGATAATTTCCTTGATGTGGTGGATTATTTCAAGAAAATGATAAACGTTTGTAAGCAAATGAATTATTCTCCATATAAATCTGAACAATATTACGATTTTAAGAATCAGATAATGGCGATGCTTGCAGAGCATAATAAATAAGAAACAATATGGCTACAACAGCATTTCAGAAAATATATACAAAAATAAGTCAGATAACCAAAGCAACATGTTCCCTGAAAGCAAAAGGGGTGGGGTATGACGAGTTGGCTACAATTAATGGCAAACTTGCTCAGGTTGTAAAGATTATTGGTGATGACGTAACGTTGCAGGTTTTTGAAGGTACAGGAGGTATTCCGACAAATGCAGAAGTTGTTTTTCTGGGAAAATCACCGACGTTAAAAGTTAGTGATCAACTTGCTGGACGTTTTTTCAATGCTTATGGAAATCCTATCGACGGAGGTCCTGAGATTGAGGGAAGGGAAGTTGAAATTGGTGGTCCTTCAGTCAATCCGGTCAGGAGAAAGCAACCAAGTGAACTTATTGCTACTGGTATTGCCGGTATTGATATGAATAACACACTTGTTTCTGGGCAGAAAATACCTTTCTTTGCAGATCCTGACCAACCGTTTAATGAAGTGATGGCAATGGTTGCGCTTCGTGCTAAAGCCGACAAGATTATTTTGGGAGGTATGGGTATGACTAATGACGATTACTATTTCTTCCGTAATACATTCTCTAATGCAGGTGCACTTGATCGTATCATATCTTTTATGAATACGACGGAAGACCCTGCAGTTGAGCGACTTCTTGTTCCTGATATGGCACTTACAGCTGCAGAGTATTTTGCCGTTGAGAAACATGAAAAGGTATTGGTGCTGCTTACAGATATGACCTCGTATGCGGACTCTCTTGCTATTGTTTCTAACCGTATGGATCAGATTCCTTCAAAAGATTCTATGCCGGGTTCCTTGTATTCCGATTTGGCAAAGATTTATGAGAAGGCTGTACAATTCCCAGATGAAGTAGGTGGAGGTTCTATCACTATTATTGCAGTGACAACACTTTCTGGTGGTGATATTACTCATGCAGTTCCTGATAACACAGGATATATTACAGAAGGACAGTTGTTCTTGCGTCGTGATTCGGATATAGGTAAAGTTATTGTGGATCCTTTCCGTTCACTTTCACGATTGAAACAGCTTGTTGCAGGAAAAAAGACACGTAAAGATCATAGTCAAGTGATGAATGCTGCTATCCGTTTGTATTCTGATGCTGCAAATGCAAAAACTAAGCTGGAAAATGGTTTTGACTTGACAGATTATGATAACCGTTGTCTTGATTTTGCAAAAGATTATGCAATGAAATTGCTTGCTATTGACGTGAATCTGGATACAACGGAGATGCTTGATGTTACATGGTCCTTATTCCGTAAATATTTTACCTTGGAAGAGGTTAATATAAAGAAAGAGTTTACGGATATTTATTGGACATAAGCCTTTCCCTTTTTAGTCTTTTTGATGTTTGGTAAGATTGTCGTTATTGATTGAAAAATGAATAATTATAATTGTCAAACTATATAGGCTATGCAGTTAATGTATTGTTAATAAAAAACTTTATAACTAAAAATGGCAATAAAGTTTCAATATAATAAGACGTCGCTTCAGCAGATTGAAAAGCAACTGAAAATGCGTCAGCGTACCTTGCCCATCATAAAGAGCAAGGAGACTGCTTTGCGTCTTGAAGTTAAGAAATGCAAGGTAGATGCTGACGAGTTGGAGAAGAAACTTGAAAGCCAGATACAAGGCTATGAGTCTATGTATGCCTTGTGGGGAGAGTTTGATGCTTCTCTTGTTGCTCTTAAAGACGTGGATCTTGATGTCAAGAAGATTGCCGGTGTCCGTGTTCCTATACTTAAAAATATTCAGCTTGAAGTGCGACCTTTCGGATTGTTTAGCTCACCAAAATGGTTTTTTGATGGGATAAATCTTTTGCAAGGGCTTGCAAAGACTGCTGTTGAACGTGAGTTTGTCCTTGCAAAACTTGATTTGCTTGAGTATGCCCGCAAAAAGACCACGCAGAAGGTGAATCTTTTTGAAAAGGTACAGATCCCCGGATTCCAAGAGGCTGTGCGGAAAATTAAGCGCTTTATGGAAGATGAAGAGAACTTGTCTAAATCTTCACAAAAAATCTTGAAGTCACTTCAGGAGAAGAGAAAGGAGGTTGAGATATGATTCAGAAAATGAAAAAGTTGACATTTCTTGTCACAAACAAGGAATACGATAAGTTTCTTGATGATATCCGTACAATAGGAGTTGTTCATATAGAAGAACTTCAGAGTGGAGCGACAAGTGCAGAACTTCAGGATGGTTTATCTTTGGCAGAGCGTTACAAGAATGCTATAAAGACACTTGACTTTGCAGAAGAAACATATAGTTCTGACAATGTTTATTCTGTAAAACCTGTTGATGCTTCAAGGGGTGAGTTGTTGTTGACCGCAATTGAAGATAAACTTTCAGAGGAAAATACGCTCAAGCATAGTCTTGATAAAGTTGAAAAATCTATTTCAACTCTTAAGCCGTGGGGTAATTTTGAATGGGACTCTCTTGAACGGCTCTCTAAAGTTGGATATAAAGCATATTTCTTCTCTTGCTCATCCAAGATGTTCAAGCCGGAATGGAAGGACGAATTTTTTGCAATTCCTGTAAGTGAGATTGAGGGTAAAATCTTTTTTATTACTTTCTCGTCTGAAAAACCAGATATTACGGCTGAGAGTATTGATTTGCCTGAGAAATCTCTTGCTTTCTATTGTGAAGAGAAGGAACGGTTACTTACTGAATTGAACAATGTTCATGAATTTCTTCTACGTGTCAATGTTGAAGAACGTGATAGTATATTAGCCGGTCAGATTGAGAATGATAATAAGATTTCATTGTCTAAAGTCAGGCTAAATTCTGAAAGCATTGCAGAAAACTCTGTAAAGGTAATTGTTGGTTGGACACCAGAAGAGAAATCTTCAGAGGTTGTCGATTATCTGGAGAAGAACCATGTCTTTTATGAAATGGAGAATCCTGCCTTTGAAGATGATGTTCCTATACAGATAAAGAATAATTCTTACAGTTCGTTGTTTGAACCTATTCTTCGCATGTATTCTCTTCCGAATTACCATGACCTTGATCCGACTCCTTTCTTTGCACCATTCTTCATGCTGTTCTTCGGACTATGTATGGGAGATGCTGGATATGGACTTCTGATTCTTGTGGCAAGTATTATTATGAGAGGTAAACTTAAGCCGGATTTGAAGCCATACGGTACATTGGGCATATTTCTTGGTGCTATGACCATCATCTGTGGTTCTTTGACAGGATCTTTTCTTGGAATCGATTTGACGAAGACTAATTGGGCATTTCTTGCTCCTATGCGACCTTATTTTATAAGTGATAGTAATTTCACTTTATTCGGTTATTCTCCGATGATGGTGATTTCTGTCTTTATAGGTCTTGTTCAAGTTCTGCTCGGAATGGTATTGGCTGCGGCAAAGGCTGCAAAGCTGTATGGTTGGAAATTTGGTGTGGGTAAAATGTCTTGGGTTGTTGCCCTTGTTTCATTAATACTATGCTTCGGAGTTCCAGCATGTGGAGTTGCACTTCCTTCAATTGTGACTTATATACTCTATGTGGTGATTGGAATATCTGCTTTGGGCATTTATTTCTTCAATTCACCGGATAAGAATATATTCATGAACTTTGGTTCCGGTATATGGGCTACCTATAATATGGCAACAGGGTTGCTTGGCGACTTGCTCAGCTATATCCGTTTGTTTGCTTTGGGTCTCACAGGAGGAGTTCTTGGAAGTGTGTTCAACCAGCTTGCTACAGACATGACAAGTGATATGCCGTGGGCTATACGTTGGTTGCCTATGCTTATTATACTTTTGCTTGGGCATGGCATCAATTTTGCTCTTTGTATGATTTCTTCATTTGTACATCCTATGCGACTCACATTTGTGGAGTTCTTTAAGAATGCAGATTTTGAAGGAGCCGGAAAAGAGTATTCTCCTTTCAAACTGAAAGTCTTTAAGAAAGATTAAATAAGCCTTTTGAAACTATGTGGATTTGCAAATCTGTCCATCATAGTTCTTATTAAAGGTTTTATGGACTTATTCTTTTGTTAGAATGAGTTTTTACGGAAATAAAAAATAATAAATAATAAATTAAAAAACAACTTTTATGGAAATTGTATTTGCTTATTTGGGAGTTGCATTGGCTGTGGCACTCTCTGGAATTGGATCAGCTTATGGAGTGACAATTTGTGGTAATGCTGCTATTGGAGCTTATAAAAAGAATCCGGGTGCAAGTGGTTCATATATAGCTCTTGCCGCCCTTCCTTCTTCACAGGGACTTTACGGATTTGTGGGCTTCTTTATGCTTAACACACATGTGTATAGCGGTATGGACATGTTCACAGCATCAGCTGTTCTGGGTGCAGGTCTTGCTCTCGGTCTTGTTGCTTTGTTCTCTGCTATTCGTCAGGCAAAAGTTTGTGCAAATGGTATTTCTGCAATAGGTGGTGGATATAATGCATTTGGTACAACAATGGTGCTTGCCGTATTCCCAGAGCTTTATGCTATCCTTGGTCTTTTGGTATTGATTCTTATTGCAGGTGTGCTTCCTACTGCACCTATTGCATAATCTTTACATCAAGTAGCATAAAAACTTCAATGACATAGTACTTTAGAGAAAGTTATATTTCTTGTGATGATTCCATAAATTGCAATATAACTTCTTTATCAAAGACGGATGTCGAGGTGAAAAGCTTTTAAAAGCTGGATTATCAAATATAATCTAATAAAAAAGAGTTCGGTGTTGTGCCGAACTCTTTTTATTCTTTGAATTTTGGAATTTTGTTGGCTTATTTCGGATGGATATTACTGTTTTTATACAATACTCCACTGAGATATACTTTTTAAGGTACGACGGTGTATTAATATAGGTACACTTTGCAGGGGCAATATAATATAACTCGACTGCAGCCTGTAAAAGGTGTACTTCTGTTAGTGCTTATTACGCTTTTTCGTATAGGTTATTATTAACTAATCGTTTTCCTTTCTTGATACCATAAAATCATCAGTAGTATTGCCACTACTACATCAACAATGTTCCATATAGTTCTACCTAACGTTATTCTTATGAATGGTTGAAACAAAAGGGCTAAAGAACCAAATATAAACACAAGTGGCATATGCTTCTTTTCATAGTAAGCGAATGCAAAGAATGCAAAGGCCCCCATAGTTATAAATCTTACTAATATAAAGTATCCATAAGGCATAGGCAACAAACAAATAAGAAGTAATGCTGCCAAAATAAGTTTGATATGTGCCATTCTATTTGAAAGGGTTAAACCACTGTTTTAGTAAATCAACTATTAATTTTTTCAAGTATTGAAATATACTTGGTAATATTGATGTTATAAAGACAATCCAGAAAAATACACTATAGGCTGTGGTGTGTGTTTCTGCATAATATAGTATATTGGAATTATAACAATGGTGCAATAAGAAATTTGGAATTACGAATATTGCATGCCAAATCCCCATAAACCAAGAGTATTCTTTTGAATAATCAATACTTGCAAAGTAGTATGCAACAACACAAAAACACACAAGACCTAAGGCTGAAACAAATAATGACCAAAAAGCAAACCGAAGGAAGCGAAATAATTTCTTTAATCCCCAAAGACCATTTCTTTCTCTATCTATAGCCTTGATAACGTCTCTTCCGTGTTCGTTTATTGTGAAACTATTCCAATCATCTCTAAAAAGATAATTGTCCATATCTATTGGACGAAAATAGTGAAAGGTTCCATACTTTTTAAGTTCTTCATTGAATTCACTTGATGGTCGGTTAATATCATCAAACCCCAAACGATACATATCTGGATTATAACCTAATGTACCATCATCATGTGAAATAGCTATTCTTAAAGCCATCTCAACTTTCTTTTTTAATACAGGTGCAGACATAGTTTATTTATTTTTTTGATGAAATGATTATCTTCTAGAATATCTTTCTGATTCATAGACTTCTTCGGCTTCTTCAACCCAATCCTTGCAAGACTCACAAAAGGAATAACCAAGTTCTTCTATTTCATATCCTTTCATTTTTGTGGTATAATTACATTCTTCATCATCATTGCCTTCTTCAAGGTGATAAATACCACTATTTTCATCTACTAGAAATGTTTCACATTCAAAAGCATAGTGCCTTCTATATTTATTACTAAAGTAGATGGCAGCAATAGCTAATACCACTAAGATAATTTCCCAAAACTTTGTTAAATGGTACTTAAAAGGCTTACTATTTGGCATTTTATAACTACCATCCCAACTTCTTGTCATCTTTACATTTACACCAAAATCAAGAAGTAATACTATACCTATAATGTATGCTATAAATATAAGTGATGTACCTGTAATAAGGTTAAGAATCCAAGATAGTATTTTCCAATGGAAGAAGTAAGTGAGTACTAACACAACTATCAGTACTACTGTTGCTACCGGTATATATTGCTTTGCATCCCTCTTGAGTTCATTATAGATGTTTCTTCCTATAATATTTTTTAGAAATGTATAAGTTTCTGTTGCCATTTGTTCTGTTAATTTGTTATTTTATAGTCAAACAGAAATATATTGCGAATTTAACTTCTCGCAACTATTTGTGTTTCAACTATAGATTGAATTGTTTTTTCGCAAATCGATTCTGTTTGATTATAAATCTTCTTTAAGAATCTGTATCGCTCTTCCTTTACTTCTACTTCTTATGAAAGTGATAGTTGTATATCTTTCATTATTTATCGTTTTTGCTATGTTGATTGCTTCTTATTAAATATGCACCAGCTATAGCCATTAAACCTAAGTAAACATAAACTAAGGGCTCTATATAAGTTTTGTATTGGTGGTAGCCACCAATCCATATACCGAAGCCTGTGAAATTGATCATTCTACGCATGTCATAAATAAAAAAAAAGGAATAAACACTCCATATAGGTGGGAGAAGGATAAATATACCAAGCTTTGCCTCCCAATTCAAGTTCCAAAGTTTTATCACAAACTTTATGCTCTCATCTTTCATTCTAATTAGAATTTTCTTCATTTGATTCTTTTTGATTGTGAAGTGTTGGTTTTCAATACTTCGTATTTATAATTCAGTTTTTAAGAAACAACGAAAAATTAGTATGCGGATTATAACCACATGCGACTATTGGATAGGTTTTAAAGTTTTAAAACGAACGGATGGTTAGGAATCTTCATCCGACTGCTTTCTGCAATATTTTTTATCCCTCAGTCGCTTAGACTAATTTCATATTTATAAATTTGAAATAAAACATTATTAAAAAAACTCTGGAGATAAATCTGAAACTATGACACGCTTATCATACAATGCTTTATTGTTATGAAACCTGTTTTCAAGGGCTTTTGTATTAAGTTCTACACAGGATGCCGGACCGACATAGACCCCAATGAAATTACTAACCGGAACTCTTTCTTTCACGAATGGTATCAAAGTGCCATCTTTTGCACACCGGAACGAGATCTGGTCGTTGTCCTGTATTAATTTAATAAGTCTGGCTTCATGTTCAAAAGAGAAACTTTTTGTTTTAATATAGGGAGCAAATACAATAACAAAACTTACCAGATAGTTAAGTTTCAACTCAAACAACTGCATGTCGTTTGTAATATGCTTTGCTTTTTTATAAAACTTCTCGTAAGTATTCTTTAAAACTTTTATACAACTTTCATCCAAAGAACCATCATAACTAACATCATATACTCTCATCATGTCTTTTATCTTAACATCTGCATCTTTTGGCAAATTAGCGGAAATAAATTCAGATTCATATTCTTTAAAAACAAGGCATACCCCTCTTCCCTTATCACCGTATTTATTCCATAACGCAGCATTATCTTGCAAGCGTGAATATGAAATGATAAATGGTGTTTGGTTGTTTTTCATCAGACTGTTGATGAATGTTCTTTTGAAACCAGTTTCTTTTTCTCGTGTTCCATCCACATTCCATATTCGGGATACTCTGAGTTCTGGTTTTAGAGTCATCTCTTTTTCTATTTTAGGAAGATGATGGTTCATCAGCATTTCATATCCATGATAGAATTCACGCGGATCATTCATATAGAATATACTGCTTGCCCACAACTCAAATTCTTGTGAACCTTCTTTTTCGAATGTTTCCAGCATACTATGGAAACATTCCATTGAGGTATAATGATAAATAAGATTAACCATATACTCTTTCAATTTTTGTCACATCTCCAAATGACAGAAAACAACAATAATTTATGGATGTATATACAAAAAAGCGTGGAGATCATACCTGTCACTCGCTCCGCTTCTTGAGGCCTTCGCATTGCCCGGTATAGTAGAACGAGCAACGCAGAACCCACGCCGATGAATTTATATAGTCCCTTATACCAACAACATTACCCCTGCGCTCATTGATTACAATGCATGCGCATGCGAATATGTCAGCATAAGGATGTCTATAAAAACATCCCATGGGCATCTACAGTTGCTATGTCCTTGACTATACCCTTGGAAGTTGCGAAGTTTCAAGAAGCCAGAACAAAGCGCACGTAAACGCCTTATCTATATATAACGATTCCGACCCTACCCAGACTCTTACTGTAAGTAATTCTGACGTTACTGTCTTCTACTCACATTAAGCTCGGCGCGAGTTAGTCTCCAATTCCAACAAGATGGTTTGCGGACATGTCCGCAGACATAATCTTCATTGGAATGGAAGCCAAGGAATCATTTGCAAAGTTAATAATTTATTTCAGAATAACTACTTCGATAACTGTTCTTTTCTGAAAAGTTGTGTTGATTAGGGTGAATAGTCACCTCATATATATATATATATAAAGATATTTGAAATGTCATTTTTTATTTTGACAAAATGATATTTTCGTTCAAAATGAAAATTTAACACTTGAAGCGAATTTTTATCGGTGGTGAAGAAACGAAAAAATTAGACCGGAAATAAATCATTGGTAATCAATAAGATATAAAATTATGCGAAATCTTCAAAAAATGCGTTGGACGCAATTTTTTGAAGATTTTCTATATTCTGATAATTTGTTGATTATTAGTTTATTACAGCAAATCCCACCGTTCTGCCATTCAAATGCCACTTCAAATCCACTTGTTTTTCGATTTTTGTTCAGATGCTTTTTCAAGGCAATGAATTATACACTTCTTAACATTTCGACCGAAGTTCATTCTCTTTTTCTCCGCTGCCAAGTGCCTTTTCAAAAACTCCACGCTGAAAATTTCTCCAAACTACTAAGTTTTTAAAATTGTAGCGCACAGCAAATAAAATTACAGTGCGCTGTGAAGAAAAAAACAGTGCGCTGAAAATTTGAAAACTTAGTAGTTTTTTCAAAAAGACTCTTCGCCGGAGATAAATAAATGTAAAAGAACCGCCCAAAAACGAAACACTATTTCACAATTCCCGGAAACATTTAAAAATGCGTGTAGAATCCCCGTTCTTCGACAAAAGTTCGGCACGCTTCATTTTGACGCGTGCCAGAGGGTTTGGAATTTTAACATTTGACAAAATCAGAAAGACAGGAATTTACCCATAATACAATCATTCTGATTTATTTTATTCTATATTTATCATCTTTTTGTCAGAAAAATATTTTAGTAAGAAAACGTATTCAAAAATTTTTTTATGGGAGCATTTTCATCCCTGTTCAAATATCTTCAATAAAAACGAATTGTCATCATTGCAGCTGTTTTCAACAAGCCTAAAAGGCGGAAAAAACAGTCCAAAAGAATACATAACTGACTTTTTTTCCTTTCTCATTTTTTTTTGTAAAGTCGAGTTTGCATTTGTTATATAAAAAACATAACTTTGCCCTGTAGTTTGGCTAAAGCATTATACATTCAGAAATATATGGAATCGTTTTTCCGCACACACACATATTTAATAGAGCATCTGCAAGCGCCGGTGCGGCGAGATCTTATGGACGAAATTGACTGGAATGCCAGAATGATAGGTATCAAAGGCACTCGCGGTGTGGGAAAGACGACTTTTCTGCTTCAATATGCCAAAGAACATTTTTCTCCGGAAGACCACTCATGCCTTTACATAAACACTAATAATTTTTATGTGCAGAATGTAGGCATATCCGAGTTTGCAGGCGAGTTCTATCATTCAGGCGGAAAAGTCCTGCTGATAGACCAAGTATTCAAACAGCCGGACTGGAGCAAACAACTGAAAGAATGCCACAACAGATACCCGGGACTAAAGATTGTCTTCACCGGTTCGTCTGTCATGCGCCTGAAGGAGGAAAATCCGGAACTGAACGGAATAGTCAAATCATATAATCTGAGAGGATTCTCATTCAGAGAGTTCCTCAACTTGAAGACAGGTAACAAGTTCCACTCATATACATTGGATGAGATCATCGACAATCATAGGGAAATTGCACAAAACATAATTGAGCAGACTCATCCGCGCGACTTTTTCAAGGATTATCTTCATCATGGATTCTATCCTTTCTTTTTGGAAAACAGCAACTACTCGGAAAATCTGCTCAAGACTATGAACATGATGATTGAAGTAGATATATTGCTCATCAAGCAAATAGAGCTGAAATATCTGGCAAAGATAAAGCAATTGTTCTACCTCCTCACCACAAGCGGTAGCAGTGTGCCCAACATCAGTCAGCTGGCTCAGGAGTTGGGCATGTCGCGCGCAACGGTAATGCACTACATCAAATATCTGATGGAGGCCCGCCTTGTAAACATGATTTACAGCAAGGGAGACGAGTTTCCTAAAAAGCCGGCAAGAGTGTTGCTGCACAACTCCAACCTGATGTACAGTTTCTATCCGAAACGCTTCGACGAGCATGATGTGCTGGAAACATTCTTCTGCAACACGATGTGGAAAGACCACACAGTGAACAAGGTCGGTAACATCGGTTCTTTTCTGATAGACGAATCTATGGAGTTCCGCGTTACAGAACATGCCACCAAACTAAAAAGCAAATCAAAGACCACCTACGCGGTCAACCAGCTGGAAATAGGTGAAGGCAATCAGATACCGCTATGGCTTTTCGGCTTCCTCTATTAACCGTGCTTTCGGTTGGAGCATTTGTAATTCTAAAAGACAAACGAGACTAAAGAATATACTTATTACAATACATTTAAAATTATAACTAAAAATGGGTAAAGAAAAAAAATTCATCACATGTGACGGCAACCAAGCGGCAGCTCACGTAGCCTACATGTTTTCAGAGGTAGCAGCAATCTACCCTATCACACCTTCGTCTCCAATGGCAGAGCACGTTGACGAGTGGGCTGTGGCAGGTCGCAAGAACTTGTTCGGCGACACAGTGCTGGTACAGGAAATGCAGTCTGAGGCAGGTGCTGCAGGTGCAGTTCACGGTTCATTGCAGGCCGGTGCCCTCACTACCACATTTACAGCTTCACAGGGTCTTCTTCTGATGATTCCTAACATGTACAAGATTGCAGGTGAATTGCTCCCAAGCGTGTTCCATGTATCGGCACGCACGGTTGCAAGCCACTCTCTCTGTATTTTCGGTGATCACGGAGACGTCATGGCATGCCGCCAGACTGGTTTTGCCATGCTTTGCGAAGGTTCAGTACAGGAAGTCATGGACCTCTCGGCCGTAGCACACCTTTCTGCCCTCAAGTGCCGTGTTCCGTTCATCAACTTCTTTGACGGATTCCGCACATCACACGAGTATCAGAAAATAGAAGAAATAGACCAGGAAGATCTTCGTCCATTGGTTGACATGGAAGCAGTTTCAGAGTTCCGTGCCCGCGCATTGTCTCCTGAGCATCCTCAGGCAAAGGGTATGGCAGAAAACCCTGAAACATTCTTCACTCACCGTGAGAGCTGCAACGCTTACTATGATGCAGTTCCGGCTGTCGTTGAAGAATACATGAAGGAAGTTTCCAAGATTACAGGCCGCGAATACAAGTTGTTCAGCTACTACGGTGCAGACGACGCAGAAGAAGTAATCATCCTCATGGGTTCTGCAACAGAGGCAGCACGCGAAGCTATCGACCACGCTAATGCCAACGGCAAGAAGTACGGTATGGTCAGCGTACACCTCTACCGTCCGTTCTCAGTAGAGCACTTGCTTGCAGCAGTACCAAAGACTTGTAAGCGCATCGCAGTTCTCGACCGTACAAAGGAGCCGGGAGCAAGCGGCGAGCCATTGCTCCTTGATGTCAAGGATGCATTCTACGGCAAAGAGAATGCCCCTCTCATTGTAGGCGGCAGATACGGACTCGGTTCTTCTGACGTTACTCCGACAATGATTCTCGGAGTGTATGAAAACCTTGAATTGCCACAGCCGAAAGATCGTTTCACTATCGGCATAGTCGATGACGTGACATTCCTTTCACTTCCTCCGAAAGAAGAGATGGCTCTTGGAGGAGAAGGCATCTTCGAAGCAAAATTCTTCGGACTCGGTGCAGACGGTACAGTAGGTGCAAACAAGAACTCTGTGAAGATTATCGGTGACAACACAAACAAGTATTGTCAGGCATACTTCTCATACGACTCAAAGAAATCAGGCGGTTTCACTTGCTCACACCTTCGTTTCGGTGACAACCCAATCCGCTCTACATACCAGATTAAGACTCCTAACTTCGTGGCATGCCATGTACAGGCTTACCTCCGCATGTACGATGTGACTCGTGGTCTTCGCGAGAACGGAACATTCCTCTTGAACACAATCTGGGACGCAGAGGATTTGGCAAAGAACCTTCCTAACAATATCAAGCGTTACTTCGCTCAGAAGAACATCACTGTTTACTACATCAATGCAACAAAGATTGCTCAGGAGATTGGTCTCGGCAACCGTACAAACACAATCCTCCAGTCTGCATTCTTCCGCATCACAGAAGTTATCCCTGTTGACCTTGCAGTTGAACAGATGAAGAAGTTTATCGTGAAGTCTTACGGAAAGAAGGGAGAAGATGTAGTCAACATGAACTATGCAGCTGTTGACCGTGGTGGTGAGTATCAGAAGCTTGCTATTGACCCGGCATGGGCAAACCTTCCGGACGAAGAGAAGCCGGCAAACGACGATCCAGACTTCATCAACAATCTTGTTCGTCCTATCAATGCACAGAACGGCGACCTCCTTCCGGTATCAGCATACAAGGGATATGAAGACGGTGCATGGGAACAGGGTACAGCTGCATACGAAAAGCGTGGTGTAGCAGCATTCGTTCCGACTTGGGATTCAGAGAACTGTATCCAGTGTAACAAGTGTGCATTCGTATGTCCTCACGCATGTATCCGTCCATTCGTAATGGATGAGCAGGAAGCAGCCGGCTTGAACGCAGACAAACTCGACATGATTGCACCTGCACAGCTCAAGGGCATGAAGTTCCGTATGCAGGTAGGTGTTATGGACTGTCTCGGATGCGGCAACTGTGTTGACGTATGTCCGGGCAAGAAAGGCAACAAGGCACTCAAGATGGTTCCGCTTGAGAACGAACTTGACGAAGCTGCAAATTGGAACTACTGCGTGAAGAACGTGAAGAGCAAGCAAGACCTCATCGACGTTAAGGCAAACCCACGTGTATCTCAGTTCGCCACTCCGCTCTTCGAGTTCTCTGGCGCATGTGCAGGTTGCGGTGAGACTCCATACGTAAAACTCATTTCACAGCTCTTCGGAGACCGCGAAATGGTGGCAAACGCTACAGGATGCTCTTCAATCTATTCCGGTTCTATACCTTCAACTCCTTATACAAAGAACGAGAAGGGACAGGGTCCGGCATGGTCAAACTCTCTGTTCGAGGACTTCTGCGAATACGGTCTCGGTATGACTATCGCTAACAAGAAGATGCGCGCACGCATCAAGACTATGCTTGAAGGCGCAATGGCAGCAGAATCAACACCTGCAGAGTTCAAGGCTGCAGCACAGGAATGGATTGACGGCATGAATGATGCAGAAGCTTCTAAGAAAGCTGCAGCAAAACTCACTCCGATGATTCTCGAAGGCAAGCAGAAAGGTTGTGCAACTTGTGCACAGTTGGCAGAACTCAGCCACTACCTCACAAAACGCAGTCAGTGGATCATTGGTGGTGACGGTGCTTCATACGATATAGGTTACGGCGGTCTCGACCATGTACTTGCATCAGGCGAAGACGTGAATATCTTTGTTATCGACACTGAGGTTTATTCAAACACAGGTGGTCAGTCTTCAAAGGCAACTCCAATCGGTGCCATTGCACAGTTCGCTGCCGGCGGAAAGCGCATCACAAAGAAAGACCTTGGTTTGATGCAGTCAACTTACGGCTATGTATATGTAGCTCAGGTTGCTATGGGTGCAGACAATGCACAGTGCTTGAAAGCAATTCGCGAAGCAGAAGCTTATCCGGGTCCGTCACTTGTCATTGCTTACGCTCCATGTATCAATCATGGTCTTAAAGCTAAAGGAGGCATGGGCAAGAGCCAGGCAGAAGAAGCAAAGGCTGTTGAATGTGGCTACTGGCACTTGTGGAGATTCGACCCACGTCTTGCAGAACAGGGCAAGAATCCGTTCCAGCTCGACTCTAAGGCTCCTAACTGGGACAACTTCCAGGCATTCCTTGACGGAGAAGTTCGTTACCTGTCTCTCAAGAAGGTTAAGCCGACAGAGGCTCAGGAACTCTTCGACGCAGCAAAGAAGGCAGCACAGCACCGCTATGCAACATACGTTCGTATGAGCAAATTGGATTATTCAGCAGAATAAATCAAGATATATAGAACATAAGACATCAATAAGTAAAGTGGACCCTGAAAGTTATACAAAGACTTTCAGGGTCTGTTTTTTTACTTCAACAAAAAATAATAGCGCAAAAAGCATCCAAAAGACCGTCATCCCCATAAAAAAAGTTAAAAATAATTGTGTATATTAGGAACAGATAATTTTAATATTATATTTGTTATAAAAAGAGTCAAAGGGAATATTCTCTATAAAACCAAAAGCAAATAAATACCGATTCAACTATGTCAAAGAAAAGTTTTTTACGTTCCAACCATAAATGGATATACATGTGGATAGCTTTTAAGAAAAGAACAACACCTCAACATGTATATAACCTGGCACATGGAGAAGAAATGCATGAAAAAGATCGTCCGATTATGCACGAACTTGTAAAATACGGCATCATTCACCATAGGAAATAAATCGAATACGTCAAAAACATTAAATATATACAAACATTTCCACAAGAAATAAAAAGGTGACAAAAGATTCCCCAAAAAGGAAAAATCGGAATGTTTTGCAATAATTTTACAATAAATGCTTAACTTTGCGATAGTAACCAAAAAACAAGTGAAAATGTTTGCAAAAAGCACATATTCAGAGCGCAGAAATACGCTCAAAAAGATCGTAGGAAGCGGTCTCATACTGATATGGGGCAACAATGATGCTCCTGCAAATTATCCTGCCAATGCATATAAATACAGACAGGACAGTTCCTTTCTTTATTATTTCGGACAGCAAAGAGAAGGTCTTGTCGGTGTAATAGACATTGACAACGACAAGGAATATCTTATAGGCAATGACATCGACATCGATGATATTATATGGTTCGGATATGTACCGTCTGTGAAAGAACTTGCAGAACAAGTCGGTATTGCAAACTCTGCCCCGATGAACAAACTAAAACAACTTATCGACAGAGCACAAGCAAAAGCACAACGCATACATTATCTGCCACCGTATCGCCACGATACAATGATTCAATTGGGAGATTTACTGGGAATACATCCATTAAAAACACGCGAATGTGCATCAACCGACTTGATACAGGCGGTAGTAAAAATGCGTGCAGTAAAGTCCGATGAAGAAATAGTGGAAATAGAAAAAGCAATGGAAATAGGTTATGAGATGCACACAACCGCCATGAAAGCTTGCAAACCGGGGGTAACGGAACAACATATAGCAGGACTCCTCGAAGGCATTGCGCATGGCAGAGGATGCAAAGTCTCATTCCAGACTATTCTAACCATGCACGGCGAAATACAACACGGTGTACCTTCCATGAATCCTCTTGAAGCCGGCAGACTTATGTTATGTGATGCCGGAGCGGAAACCAACGAGAACTATTGTTCAGATAATACACGAGTTACACCAATAGGAGGAAAATTCACACAACGTCAACGCGATATATACAGTATTGTCGAATCATGTCATGACTTGGTAATAGAAAAAGCACGTCCGGACTTGAAGTGGCTTGACATGCACCTTGATGTGTGCCGCATGATGACAGACAGACTCAAAGACCTTGGGCTGATGAAAGGCAATACAGAAGATGCAGTGCAAGCCGGTGCACATGCTCTGTTCCTGCCTCATGGATTAGGACACATGATGGGCATGGATGTACATGACATGGAAGGACTCGGACAGAACTATGTCGGGTTTGACAACGAGGTACAGCCATCAACACAATTCGGCCTTAATTGCCTGCGCTGCGGACGACGTCTGCAAAAAGGATTTGTTATGACAGACGAACCGGGAATCTATTTCATTCCACACCTCATCGACTTATGGAAATCCAAAGGTATGCACACAGATTTCATCAACTATGACAAAGTTGAAACATTCAAGGATTTCGGCGGCATCCGTCTGGAAGATGATATCCTCATCACAGAAACAGGCTGCCGTGTATTAGGAAAGCAAATAATCCCATATCATATAAACGACGTGGAAGAATTTATAAAGAACAACTGACAAAGCATACCTGCACATCATAAGAAGAAAATAGAAATAACAAGAATTTCAATTAAAGATAAAAAGATGAGAAGAACATTTATCGCTTCAACGCTCATTGCGTTAGGTCTTTCTGCATTTGCACAAGAGACTACGACAAAAGAAGAAGGGTTTGTTTTTACTACAGTAAAAGAAAACCCAATTACATCAATCAAGAACCAAAACAGATCAGGAACATGCTGGGCATACTCAAGCCTCGGATTCTTTGAGGCGGAACTTCTCCGCATGGGAAAAGGCGAGTATGACTTCTGTGAAATGTACCTCGCTCACAAAACATACGAAGACCGCGCAAAAGCCAGTGTACGTATGCATGGTGATGTATCATTTTCACAGGGAGGAAGTTTCTATGACTGTGTATATTGCATGAAGAACTACGGAATGGTGCCTCAGGATGCCATGCCTGCACCGGGCACACTGTATGGTGACACATTGCCAAACTTTACAGAGTTCTTCGCTGTAGCAGAGAGTTATGTCAACAGCATTGCAAAAAGCAACCTGAAGAAGCTTAGTCCGGCATGGTTCAAAGGACTTAATGCCATCTATGACACATACTTGGGCGAATGCCCGACGGAGTTCACTCACAACGGCAAGAAATATACACCGAAGAGTTACTTGGAGAGCACCGGACTCAATATGGACGATTATATTTCGCTTACCTCATTCACTCATCACCCATTCTATGATACATTTGTAATCGAGGTACAAGATAACTGGCGTTGGGGAGAAAGCTACAACCTTCCGCTCGACGAGTTCATGGAAGTCATGGACTATGCTGTAAAGAACGGATACACATTTGCATGGGGAGCAGACGTAAGCGAAATAGGATTTACACGCAACGGTATCGCTGTATGTCCGGATGCAGACAAAGGTGCAGAACTGACAGGAAGCGACATGGCTCGCTGGACAGGACTGACAGCTACAGACAAGAGCAAAGAACTGACATCACGTCCACTTCCGGAAATCACTGTCACTCAGGAAATGCGCCAAGAAGCATACGACAACTGGGAAACAACAGACGACCACGGTATGCTCGTTTACGGTATTGCAAAAGACCAGAACGGCAAGGAGTATTTCATGGTTAAGAACTCATGGGGATATGCAGGACAATTCAAAGGTGTATGGTATGCTTCAAAGGCTTTTGTAGCATACAAGACCATGAATATTGTCATCAACAAACATGCTCTTCCAAAACCGATTGCTAAGAAACTCGGAATAAAGCTCTAATCCGATAAAACAACAAAGCACGACATAAGCCGGCTGATTATTCGAATGTAATAATCAGCCGGCTATTTTATCTATACAATGCTAACTCTCCTCTCATACAATGTGCCTCAAACCAGATATTTGCGAGGCTTAGAAGCTGTTTTAAATTTATTTTCGTGGGATTTAGAGAGGTATTTTTGAGTTGTTTTCTCAAGTTGATGAGGGAGCATAGCGGGCTATGTGACCGAAGAGACTTGGAGAAAACAGCCATAAAGACACTCTAAATTCCCGAAAGACGAGCCATAATAATTTTTCGTAATAAATTTAAAACAGCTTCTTAAATCTTTATTGTACCTTTGCGAAAACATAAACATAAAAATAGAAACAAAATTATGATGCACAGCAGAGAAGAGAAAATGGAAGCATTCGGGCGACTGCTCGACGTTCTCGACACATTGAGAGAGAAATGTCCATGGGACAAAAAACAGACAAATGAAAGCCTGCGTCCAAACACCATAGAAGAAACATACGAATTATGCGATGCCCTGATAAAAGAAGACCAACTGAATATCTGCAAAGAACTGGGCGATGTACTTCTGCACATCTGTTTTTATGCCAAGATTGGAAGTGAAAAAGGAGAGTTCGACATTGCAGACGTATGTAACAAACTATGTGACAAACTTATATATCGACATCCGCATGTATATGGCGACAGTGTGGCAAACACAGCCAAAGAAGTCATACAATCATGGGAGCAACTGAAACTGAAAGAAAAAGACGGAAACAAGACTGTGCTCAGCGGGGTGCCAGAATCACTGCCCTCACTAATAAAAGCATACCGCATTCAAGACAAGGCACGCAATGTTGGTTTCGATTGGGAGGAACGCTCACAAGTGTGGGAAAAAGTCAAGGAAGAAATCAGTGAATTTCAGACGGAAATAGAGAACATGGATCAGCAGAAAGCAACAGAAGAATTCGGCGATGTGATGTTCAGCCTTATTAATGCTGCACGTCTGTATCACATCAATCCGGACAATGCTCTTGAACACACCAACCAGAAGTTCATCCGACGTTTTGGATATGTAGAGGAAAAAACCATCAAGCAGGGACGTTCACTGCAAGACATGAGTCTGGAAGAAATGGACCAACTGTGGAATGAAGCCAAACAAATGGAAAAAACAAAAAGCAACTAATAAAGAGGGAATAGAAAGCAGCTTTTCAATTTGACAAAATGATATTTTCACCTAAAATAAAAATTTAACACTTGGAGCAATTTTTTGCCGATGGCAAAGAAAACAAAATTTTGATTCAAAAATAAAAGATTGATAATCAACAAGATATAGAATTACACAAAATGCTCAGAAAAATGCGTCGGACGCAATTTTTCGAGCATTTTGTGTAATCTGATAATCGACTGATTCTTAATTCGTTATATATATTTTTGCCATTTTTATCCCCAAAAAGCATCAAAAATCCATTCACTTTTCGATTTCTGTTCAGCAGCTCGTCTAAAGGTGCGAATTATACACTTCTTA
>X363_Desmarests_Spiny_Pocket_Mouse__coassemble_526_pt1 | contig 22747 bp, 14 predicted proteins | sample X363_Desmarests_Spiny_Pocket_Mouse__metabat2_low_PE_006 | metagenome-assembled genome bin X363_Desmarests_Spiny_Pocket_Mouse
ATTTTGAAGCGTTCCAGAGGGCTTGAAATTTTAACATTTGACAAAATCAAAAAGACAGTATTTTTCTTCTAAATTCAGCAAGAAGTAACCAAAACACTTAAATCAGTTATCATTTTAACAAATTTAGCAATCCCATAAAAAAGCATATTCAAAAAATTTTTTATGGGACCCAAAACATTAGTTGCAGCAACATGTCAAAAAAACGGATTAAAAGCGAAGAAACTTCCAGTTTCCTTCAAAATAAAAAGGTATAAAAATATTGCCACTTACTTAAAAATATTATATCTTTGCATTATAATCAATCATTTTGGAAAAGTACCAATACACATTATTAAAAAAATAAAAGATATGAATATCAATGACTACAAATTTGCCGGCAAAAAGGCAATCGTGCGCGTAGATTTCAACGTGCCACTTGATGAGAATGGAAAGATTACAGACGACACTCGTATTCGTGGTGCTCTCCCAACCCTGAAGAAGGTTCTTGACGAAGGCGGAAGCCTCATCATCATGTCGCACATGGGCAAGCCAAAAGGCAAGGTTAACCCTAAGATGTCTCTCGGACAGATTGTCGATGCAGTATCAGAGAAACTGGGTGTTGCCGTTAAATTCGTAAACGACTGCCAGAAAGCTCAGGCAGAAGCAGCTGCATTGCAGCCGGGCGAAGTGCTTCTTCTCGAAAACCTCCGTTTCTATCCGGAAGAGGAAGGAAAACCAGTAGGCATTGAAAAGACAGACCCTGCATACGACGAGGCAAAGAAGGCTATGAAGAAGTCACAGAAGGAATTTGCCAAAGTGCTTGCTTCATACGCAGACTGCTACATCAACGACGCATTCGGAACAGCTCACCGTAAGCATGCTTCTACAGCTGTCATCGCAGATTTCTTCGATGCAGACAACAAGATGCTCGGTCTCCTCATGGAGAAGGAAGTGAACGCTGTAAAGGCAATCCTCAATGACATCAAGCGTCCGTTCACAGCTATCATGGGTGGTTCAAAGGTTTCTACAAAGATCGGTATCATTGAAAACCTTCTTACAAAAGTTGACAACCTCATTCTCTGCGGTGGTATGACTTATACATTCGCAAAGGCTCAGGGCGGTCATGTAGGTAACTCAATCTGCGAAGAGGACAAGCTTGATGTAGCTCTCAACGTGATTGAGCAGGCTAAGAAGAACGGTGTAAACCTTGTTCTCGGTACAGACTCAGTGGTTGCTGACGCTTTCTCAAACGATGCAAACACACAGATTTGCCCTTCAAACGCTATTCCTGAAGGTTGGGAAGGTCTTGACGCTGGTCCTGAGACACGCGAGAAGTTCAAGGCTGCCATCAAGGATGCCAAGACAATTCTTTGGAACGGTCCTGCAGGTGTATTCGAGTTCGACAACTTCACAGGCGGTTCACGTGCTATTGCCGAGGCTATCTGCGAAGCTACTGCAAACGGAGCATTCTCTCTCATCGGTGGTGGCGACTCTGTAGCATGTATCAACAAGTTCGGCATGGCAGACAAGGTTTCTTACATCTCAACAGGTGGTGGTGCTCTTCTCGAAGCTATCGAAGGAAAAGTACTTCCGGGTGTAGCTGCTATCGAAGAAGCATAAATATCATAACAGTATAAACCAACAAAAGGGACAACTTGCATCCATTCGTGAAACAAGTTGTCCCCTTGTTTGTAAATACGCAATGCAGGTTACAGACCGACTATTCGCACCGGAAAAAGATTTGCTTAACACCAAAGGACACATGAAGAGAATCATCCCATTACTTATCGTAGCGATGACAGCAGTTCTTCTATGCTGTAGCGGAAATGAGAAGAGCAAAAATGCAGATGCGGCACAAGACTCCACCATTCTACGTCTCGGAGTACTTCCCACTGCAGACTGTCTGCCATTCTATATGGCTGACCAATGCGGCATATTCGATTCGCTCGGACTCGACATACAGCTTGTGACATTCAATGCTGCGGCAGACTGCGACACGGCACTTGCCGGGGGAAGCATCGACGGAGCGGTAAGCGACATTGTGAAGGCTGTCGTGATGCGCTCAAAAGGAGATTCCGTCAAAGTGGTCATGAGCACAGAACTACATCTACATCTGCTGTCTGCCAAGAATGCAAGAATAAAAAGAGCCAACAGCATAAAAGAAAAAATCTTTGCCATCACCCGCAATTCCGCACTCGACCTTACCACAGACCGTATCCTCGAATCGGTAAAACTGGGTTCGGAGGAATTGAACAAGCCGCAAATCAACGACATAAAACTGCGTGCCAGAATGCTCGACCAGAACCAATATGACGGTGCTCTTCTGCCTGAACCGTATGCGTCGGCATGTGTGGCGAAAGGTGCCGTAAGACTGGCAAGGACTGAAAGTTCTGAAGCAGACCTGTCAGCAATCATTTTCAGAGAAGATGCCATAAGAAACAAAAGCGAACAGATAAAAACGCTTGCAAAGGCATACGACTGCGCCATTGAACTGATTGCAGGCATGACTGCCGAAAAAACGGAAACAGACAAAAAGAAGGCAATAAGCCACACAAACACCATATCGCTGATGTCTTATATCCCTACAGGAATCACGCTGAATGATTCTGTAAACATTGCCGTGCCAAGGAAGAAAGCTTCCTTCCTTAAAGAATCGGCTTTCCAAGAAGCCGTAAGATGGGCTGAAGGACGCTCACTGTTAGAAAAAGAAGTCAAATATGCAGACATTGCGGACACAATGTTTGTAAACAAATAAGACGAAAGCAAACCTATCATTCTCTGCAATGACAGAAATTAAACAATGAACATTCATCATGAATATCAATATAGAGGAATATCTGTATAACCAGAATCTTATCGATGTATATGCACCACTGAAAAGCAGAATCGACTCCACAGGGAACTGGGAACTCAAGGAGGAACTGGACACAATAAGAAACACGCACGAAACCATGCTGCGGTTCACCGCATTGGGCATAGAAGACCCTAACGGCGACAACCTGTACAGCTCTCTGATAAGACAGACATACACTTTATATGACCGTACCGAGCGGCTGATACGTCTGTCCGCACATCCGGAACACAGATATACAGCCGTAAACAAGGCTCTCAAAGAAGATTCAAACCTGAACCACATACAGCTTGTACTCGAAACTCTCTGCGAAAAGATGCAGCGTCTGCAAAAGCAAAAGGGAGATATGCGAGAGTCTATATTCCGTCACGACATGGAGGAGGCTTCAGAGCAGCACGAGGATACTCTTGTACGCATGTTCAATCAAATATGGACCAGCGACGTATGGCACAAAAGCGACTATGAGACAGCAGTAAACATGCTCAATTCCGATGTGATACGCATCACTGATCTTGCCATACTCGTGAGTGCCGCAACCCTGTCACTGCATGAAATGTTCGACTTCTATAAACTGCAACTTCTGTTCGACGCTTATCTCAACCCCAATGCCGAAGTGAATCAGCGTGCGCTTGTCGGCATTGTCCTTGTCACAAGACAATACGAGAAGCGTTTTCATGCTTTCCCTGAGATTGCCACACGGCTCTCCTTTTACAAAGAAGACCCGCGGTTTGTCAAAGAACTATATACCATACACACACAGTTGCAATTCTGCTACAAGACGGAAAGCATAAGCAACAAGATGAGATATGACATCATACCGACCATATTGAAAAGCAAGAATTTCGAGCGCACGGAATACGGTATTCAAGAGATTGACGCAGAACTGACCAAGAACGGAGAGAATCCGGAATGGTACAGCAAGAAGGAAGATGACAAGGCTTCGCAGAAGATGCGTGAAATGGCAGACTTGCAACTTGAAGGTGCAGACATATACATGAGCACATTCAGCCACATGAAGTCATATCCGTTCTTTCACCAGACAGCACACTGGTTTTATCCGTTCTACACAGACCACCCATCAATACATCTGACCGAGAAACTACAGAACGGGAGTACCGGAATGCTGCTGCGTCTGATTCTGGAAAAATCGCCGTTCAGCAACAGCGACAAATATTCTTTCTGCTTCATGATGGACTCTATCGGCTCTGTCGGTCAGGACATGCTTTCACAACAAATGGCGGAACAACTTCCGCCGGGAGAAGACATGAACAGCATGATTGAAAACAACAAGAGCCATAAGGAGAAAACATCTGATATTAGTCGTAGATATATTTACGACCTCTACAGGTTCTTCAACATATATCCTTATCATCTTCAATTCCAAAATCCTTTTGCAGACAAACGCAAAGCCTTCAGCCCACAGACTTCCGTCAGTCTGTCGTTCATGAATGAATTTACAGACGAGAAAATGGCTCTTGCCGAGTTTTTCATGAGGAAAGAATTTTACAAGGAAGCTGAAGAACTCTTTAAGTCATTCAACCCGCAGAAAACGGAAACAGACACTGACATCTGGCAAAAAATCGGATTCTGTCAGCAAAAACAGGGGAAACACGCAGAGGCATACCAAAGCTATATCACAGCAGAAGAGTTGTCTCCTGAATCAAAATGGACATTGACTCACCTTGCCTACGTGGCATCCATACTAAGAGAATACAAGACTGCATCAAGATGCTATGACTATCTTCTGAGAAATGACCCGGACAATGTTAAGCTGTTAATGAAGAAAGCAGAGATGCTTGTTTCGACCGAACATTTCGAAGAAGCTCTTCCTATTACCTATAAGCTATATTATCTTGATGACAAATCCGTAAAATGCAGAAAGATTCATGCCAAGATTCTCCTCATGACCGGAAATAGTCTGGAGAAAGCGGAAGAACTGTTCGCACAGGTTATGAATGAAGAACCTGAAGATGAACACAACAGCATCAATTTGGCACATACACTCTATGCACAGGGACGTTCGGCAGAAGCGTACAGAGTATATAGAAAGTCGTATGAAAGATACATGAAGCAGAACAATGATGAAGGCGGATACAGCAATCTGTTCTGGAATGCCATACCGTTGAACAACAGTACGGTCTTCAATGTCAAGAAGATGACAAGAATGTACGATGCCATACGCATAGGAGAACTTGGAATATAAACTATACGACTGGCGAAATATATCATCGAGAAAGATAAAAATCACCTCTTACGGAACACCTCTTAATCTCAAAAAAGCAGTTATGCAAAATTCCATATTACCAATTCAAAAGCATAAAGAACTCCTCAAATTAGAATATGAATCGCAGAAAGAAGAGTTTCAGCGGCAAACTGAAAGAATGGGAATAAAGCGCAAGGTGAACAGAGGGGTGTGCTGGTATCCGGTGGAAGTGGGAAGAAACTACTACAATTCACTGAATCAGCTGGTGGTTGAGATAATCCAGACCGAACCGAATGATATTGAGCACCATTTTGAATATGACCGTCCGGTATCTTTCTTCCACGTGACAGAGGAGGGAAAATTGCACTATTTTGAACAGATATGCCGTGTCAGCTATGTCAGTGACAACAAAATGGTGGTAAGTGTACCGGACATACATACGCTTGTCGATTTGCAGAAGACGGAGCAGCTTGGAGTACAACTGTACTTCGATGAGACAAGTTTTAGAATCATGTTCAATACACTTGACGAGGTTATCAAAGCTAAAAAGAACAGGCTGGAGGATTTGCGCGATTTGTTTGCCGGACTTTCTCACCCGCAGAAGCATTCACTCTACCCTATCCGATTTCCGTGGCTCAACATGACTCAGGAAAAAGCCGTCAACGAAGTATTATGTGCAAAAGATGTGGCAATCGTACACGGACCTCCGGGAACAGGCAAGACGACCACGCTTGTTGAAGCTATTTATGAAACACTGCGCAGAGAGACACAGGTGATGGTATGCGCCCAGAGCAATACGGCTGTGGATTGGATTAGCGAGAAACTCGTTGACAGAGGAATCCCTGTACTACGCATAGGAAATCCGACAAGAGTGAATGACAAAATGTTGTCGTTTACATACGAGCGCAAATTTGAGAGTCATCCCGATTATCCGGAACTATGGAGCATACGCAAGACGATACGCGAGATACGTTCCGGGAACAAGAAAGGCATACACCAGAAAATCAGCAGACTGCAAGAACGCGCTTCCGAAATAGAAATACGCATCAAGCATACATTATTCGACGAAGCGCGAGTGGTAGCATGTACACTTATCGGTGCGGCAAACAAACTTCTCGTAGGGCAAAGATTTTCCACTTTGTTCATCGATGAAGCAGCGCAAGCACTTGAAGCCGCATGTTGGGTTGCGATACGGCGCGCCCACAGAGTCATACTTGCCGGCGACCATCAGCAACTTCCGCCTACAGTAAAATGCTACGAAGCAATGAGACAGGGACTTGGAAGAACGCTGATGGAACGCATTGTACAGAATCAACCGGATGTGGTCACACTGCTGAAAATCCAATACCGCATGAACGAGGCTATCATGCGTTTCTCTTCCGAATGGTTCTATAAGGGCATGGTAGAATCATCTGCCGAAGTAAGAAATAGAAGCGTGCTCGATTTCGACACTCCTATGGTATGGGTTGACACATCGAGTGAGCACATACAACAACAGTATGAAGAAATACAAAAAGAAAATCAGGAAGAATCCGTAAAAGATGAAGATACCGAAGCCCAGAAAGATTTCGTGTTTCAGGAACAATTTGTCGGTGAGAATCACGGAAGAATCAACAAACAGGAAGCAGAACTGACCATTAAGATACTTGAAGAGTACATTAAGAAAATCGGTCGCCAACGCTTTATAGACGAAAGATTAGATGTTGGAATCATCAGTCCCTACAAAGTACAGACTCAGTATCTGCGCCACCTTGTGAAAAAGAACGAGTTTCTAAAACCGTTGCGCGAAAGCATATCTATAAATACAGTAGATGGGTTTCAGGGACAAGAGCGAGACATTATACTCATAAGCCTTGTCCGTTCCAATGAGGAGGGACAAATCGGTTTCCTCAACGACTTACGCAGAATGAATGTAGCGATGACAAGAGCGCGCATGAAGCTCATCATCATCGGCAATGCACAGACTCTGAGCCATCACAATTTCTATAAAAAACTAAAAGAATATATAACTCTGCTGTCAGAGCAGGAATAACAGTCATCAAAAAAAGGCAGAGAAGCTTTGGAAACTTTTCTTGTTTCTTCAACCTCTCTGTCCTTTTGCTTTTTGCCAACTTAAATGTAGGCAGCCATCCGGCTTATGTACTTTCCTATAATATCAAATTCGATATTCACCTTAGTACCAACTTCTATATCATGGAAGTTGGTGTTTTCGTATGTATAAGGAATAATACAAACTTGGAAACTGTCGTCTGTAGGATTACATACGGTAAGGCTGACACCGTTTACCGTCACAGAACCTTTATCCACAGTGATATATCCACGACGCGCCATCTCACGGTCGGTATGATATTTAAAAGTAAAGACGTAGCTGCCTTCTGCATCTTCTTTTCTTTCACAAATTGCAGTTTGGTCAACATGCCCCTGAACAATATGTCCGTCCAAACGTCCGTTCATCATCATGCTGCGTTCTACATTCACCTTGTCTCCTATCTTAAGAAGTCCAAGATTAGACCGGTCGAGCGTCTCTTTCATGGCTGTGACCGTATATGTGCCGTCAGCAATACGAACCACAGTAAGGCACACACCGTTATGGGCTATGCTCTGATCAATCTTCAACTCGTCCACGAAGGAACATTTAAGAGTAAAATGAACATTTTCCTGTTCCTTTTCTATAGCGACAACAACTGCCGTTTCTTCTACAATACCGGAAAACATAATCTTAAAAACTTTAGTATTTTGAATTTAACAGGATGCAAAGGTATTGTTTTTAATCAAAATACATGAAAAAAGGAATAATAAAAGGCAAAACATTTGAAGCATTACCGCCAAGCAACTATCTTTGTCTATTAATTTTTTAGATTCAAAACAACATCATGAAAACAAAGCTGATAAATATAATTGCCATAACGGCGGCAACTATGGTAACGGCAAGTTGCAGTGAGGACAACACTACTGCAGTATCACCAATTTTTAAGGAACTTACAATTGCACCACAGCCTGTCTATACAGGGCAATATGCATACGCTAAAGTAAGTTACACACATCCCGGAGCATATATCTATTCTTCTGAATATAACTACTCTGTCAGCAACGGTTCTTCAGGAACATGGACTGTCATAGATCCAACCACTGTAGAACCGCAATTTAAGTTTCAGGTACCGGACAATGAAGGTACATACCGAGTTACATTCAGAGCTACAAAAATCAATTTCTCCGCTACAGATGCAAACGGAGCAATATACGGAAGCGCAAACAGTGTAGCATCTTCAGTACGTGTCCTTACAGCGGATGCAGTAAATGCTTGCTGGGGAGACACACGCATACACATCGACAGTGTATTGAATGTGAAAGACACACTCGACGGCAAGAAAATATGGACCGGCAGCATAAAACTGAGCAATGCAGATGAGGTATATGCTTTACCTGCATCACGTATATACACTTTTGATGAATCCAACAAACTTATAAAAGTGGAAGAAACAGCGAAATACGAACTGGGATGGACAAGGCAATACAGCGAAGAACTGGAAGGTTATAAGTATGACAGTCTGCAAAACTGGACGGCATTGTCTTCAATGATTGGATTGACTGACATAAACGGATATATTCAAGACAAATCTTCCATAGTTCTGACAGGTGCTGGAGCCAACCTGTATCCGGCAGACCAATGGGAAAAACTTGGTACACCGCAAGAACGCGCTAATGTGGTCAATGCTTTTTGGAGTGGAAAGCTTGAAAAGTTCACTTGTATTCTACACTCGGACAAAACCACATGTACGGCAAATATTTGGTGTGAAGACGACAAACTGATTCTCAACAGAGTATATACTAAACTTGCCAATCAATAACAATAAAACTTTTCTAATCATTTCATATCCAAGAAAACGATTAATCTTAAAAATCTATTTGTATGAAAGATTGCAAAACAAAGTATCTCGGTAAAGTCTTCTACAGGGCGGCAATTGATACTATCTATCAAACGACACCGTTGCAATAGATGCAAAAAGTCATTTCTACACTTAATTTAACCAAAAACGTCATGAATAATCATGACGTTTTTTATTACCCAAACGACAAACTCCCCCTGTCGGAGACACCCATCTAAGTAACACCCATACAAACTATTGTTATTGTATCTGCCCATATTTTTGTCCTATTCTGTCGGGAAAAATCAGGACAAACGTATGCACAGGGAATCTTGTTCGCCATAAAATGAGGCTCCATAAAAAAATTTTTGACATCGCTTTTTCAGAGCATGTTCTATTTTGACAAAATGACAACATATCAATACATTTTGATTACAAAACAACTATTTTATATCAGAAATATCATCTTTTTGATTTTGTCAAATGTTAAAATTCTAAGCCCTCTGGAACGCATCAAAATGAAGCGTGTCGAACTTTTCTCGCAGAACGGGGATTCTACGCGCATTTTGTGAAGCCTCCGGAAATTGTGAAATAGTGTTTCATTTCGGAACGGTTCTTTTACATTTATTTATTCCCGGCGAAGAGTTCTTGGAAAAAAAGTACTAAGTTCGCAAATTTCCAGCGCACTGTTTTTTTCTTCACAGCGCACTGCAATTTTATTTCCAGCGCAGTAGAAATTCTCTCACTGTGCGCTGAAAATTTGACGACAGCGCGCTGAAAAGAAAAATACACTGGGAAGCGAAGAAAAAGACAGTTGGCATCGGTTGAAATGTTAAGAAGTGTATAATTATTCATTTGGAAAGAGTGTCTGAACAGAGACTTAAAAGTGAGCGGATTTTGGGTGACATTTGAAGGTATAAACGATGGATTTTCCTGTAAATCATTAATAATCAAAAGATTACTAAAACACTCTGAAATTTCAAAAAAATGCGTCCGGTGCGTTTTTTTGAGCGTTTTTGGAAATTTTGTATTTAATTGATTGTCAAACACTTATCTCAGCAGTAAAATTTTCGTTTCTTCACCATCGGCAAAAAACCGCTCCAAATGTTAAATTTTCATTTTGGGCGAAAATATCATTTTGTCAAATCGGAAAATGCAGTTTTAGCGTGTTTCTTGCCGTTTTAAGCAGATGTATTCAGTTCTCATAAGCAGGGAGTCTGTGAATCCCCCTACATGATTAGAAGAAATAAGAAGCTGCAAAAATCTGACGGGCTGATTAAATTAACGAACTAATGGGAAAATATACTTCCCAAAGGAGTGGGTCTCTCGGATTTAATTCGTATTTTTGCCATACCTGTTACCGGATTTGTATATTTGTTTTTGCAGCACTAAGATAGATGAATCCTGCAACATGGTAAGATCTAAAGCAATTTATTGTTGCTCAGATACTTGAATAATTATAAACTATAGTGCTGCGAGATTAAAAATAAAGATGGGAAATATAAAGAGCAAAATAATCATGCCTCTGATGTTTGCCGCAATATGTCCGACAGCACTCAACGCGACAGTAAAGAAATCGGAGAATCATCCCGATTCAGTGTATCTACTTTCGTATGCTACACCTTCAAATCCCAAAGAAGGCATCCGTTTGGCATACAGCATTGACCAAAAGAATTGGATTGGAATAGGCAACAATCATTCTTTCGTGAGAAGTGACTTCGGCACATGGGGAGCAGAGAAGAACATGTTTTCTCCTTCCGTCATACAGGATACAGACGGAACTTGGTATGCTGTGTGGAGTCTGAACCAGAGAAGCCCTCAGTTTGCCACAACTCTTACACACGACTTGTGGATATGGAAACCGCAAGATTATCCGTTTATGACAAAAGGGAAGAATGTTATCAATCCTGTCATTACAAAAGAAAACGGAAAGTTTGTTGTAACATACAAGACTACTGAAGGAGAGGTATATCGAACAGAAAGTTCAGACTTCAAACAGTGGAGTGTTCCTGAGAAAACTTCAGAAAACAATTATAAGCCCAAACTCACTCAGGCTATCGTAAACGGCATTGAAAGAGAAGGAGAAGTGAACCGTGTGGCATGGCAGACAGTGGAAAAACTTATTACCAATGTGGAGGCTGCCGCATTCAGAGCACAACGTGACAATGAACGAATGGCAGACGATGAATGGAGGTTCAAGGGATTAAAAGAGGTGAAAGCGTCGCTCAACGTGAACCTCAATGATACCAAAGCCATCAGTTCAGACTTAATAGGTATATTCTTTGAAGACATAAATTACGCTGCCGATGGCGGTTTGTATGCAGAACTCATACAGAACAGAGATTTTGAGTATTCCAAGAGCGACCGAGGCGAATGGAATTCCCAAACATCATGGACTCTCCAAGGAGAAGGCAGTGAATGGACTATAGAAACAGAGAATCCTATCCATGCTAACAACAGTCATTATTCTGTGCTCAACACGACTAAGACCGGCGCACAGCTAATCAACGGCGGATTCGACGGCATAGTGACAAAGAAAGGAGAGAAATACATCCTTTCTCTGTTCCTGCGTTCACTAAGCAAAAACGGACAGAAACTCAGAGTTAGCATCAAGAACGGTTCCGAAATAATTGCCACATCTACATTCTCCGCATCATCTGCATGGAAACAATACAAAACAACTCTCACGGCAAAATCGGATGCAGACAATGCCACTCTCTGCATAGAACCTCTCTCAGAAGGTAAAGTGGGTATTGACTTCGTAAGCCTTTTTCCACAGAACACATACAAAAAACGCACCAACGGTATGCGTGCAGACCTTGCACAACTGCTGGCTGACATCCATCCTCGTTTTGTACGCTTTCCGGGAGGATGCGCTACTCATGGCAACGGTATAGACAATATCTATCATTGGAAGAACACAATAGGTCCGTTGCACGAGCGTAAAGGCAATTTCAATATCTGGGGCTACCATCAGAGCATGGGACTCGGATTCTACGAATATTTTCAGTTCTGTGAAGACATAGGCGCAGAACCTCTGCCTGTACTTGCAGCCGGAGTTCCTTGCCAGAACAGTTCTCGTGGAGGTGACGGACAGCAAGGCGGAATCCCAATGGATGAAATGGATGAATACTTGCAAGAGCTTCTCGACCTTATAGAATGGGCTAACGGTGATGCAAAGACTTCTTCTCTCGCCCGATTGAGAGCTGAAGCCGGACATCCGAAACCATTCAACCTCAAATATCTTGGAATTGGCAATGAAGACCTCATCAGCGATGTATTTACAGAACGATACAATTATCTATGCCGCGGCATAAGAGCCAAACATCCGGAAATCACCGTTGTCGGAACTGTCGGTCCGTTCTTTGAAGGTTCTGATTATGAATACGGCTGGCAGATAGCCAAAGAAGAGAAACTGCCGATAGTGGACGAACACTATTACAATTCGCCGGGATGGTTCATCAACAACCAGAAGTTCTACGACAAATACGAGCGCAATTCAACCAAAGTTTATCTTGGTGAATACGCATCCAGAGGCAACAACCTTGAAAATGCTCTTGCAGAAGGTGTACACATTACCAACTTGGAACGCAATGGCGATGTGGTTGTCATGTCTTCATACGCTCCGTTGCTTGCCAAAGAAAAGCATACACAGTGGAATCCGGATTTGATATACTTCAACAATACAGAAGTAAAACCAACGGTTAATTATTACATACAGCAACTTTGCGGACAGAACTCCGGTTCACAGTACATCTATAATAACCTCAATGTAGAGGACAACAATGAAGCAGTTTTTAAGCGTGTGGCTTCTTCTGTTGTAAAAGATGAAAAGACCGGTGATCTCATATTAAAACTCGTCAATTGCCTTCCTTCTTCTGTCAAGCTTGACATTAACCTCGGTTCTATAGAAGGCTACCAGAAAGCAGCTTCAAAAACAGTGATAACTGGAAACTACAATGAGCGCAACCTGAAGCCTACAGTCTCTTCGATAGAAGTCTCAGACAAATTTGATTATGAACTTCCAAGATATTCTTTCACTGTCATCAGAATAAAACATGACACCGCAAAGAAGTAATAATATCTAATTCAAATAAAAAAGGACAAGGTTCCGTACATCCGAACCTTGTCCTTTTCATTTTGATTTATTTTCAAGGAATCCACATAAAGCAGATTCACACAATACATCTCAGTTATCTGAATCACTCGTAGCTTTTCTGACTCTGCTCAATGTCTCCGGAGTCATTTGCAGATAAGATGCCACACATTTCAAAGGTGCACGTCGGATTATATCCGGAGACTCTCGCAACGTAGAGAGATAACGCTCTTTTGCCGTGTAAAAACGAACTGCATCAGCCTTTTTTTGAGAAATAATCAATGAACGTTCAAGTATAGCAAACATCAGACGGCAGAACTCATACGACTGCTTTGTAAGCTCCTGAATGGCATCATACGGAATACCATATAGCACAGAAGGTTCAAGAGCCTGTATCATAAGACGTGCCGGTTCACGTCGGAAATAGCTCTCCACACTAATTACCATACTGTCCTCATACGACAAATGTTCCGTAACCTCCTTACCGTCCTTCCTGCAGAACTGCCTTATAAGCCCTTTCTCAACATAATACATGTAGTCACATACATCATTCTCATTGAGGACAAGTTCTCCACGTTTAAACTTCATAGGCACAAGAATATTCGCCAATTCATCCAGTGCATCAGTGCTTAGCACGATGTAACTTCTGGCAATTTCCCTCGCAATGTCTTTTCTCCTGTCCATAGCTGCTATCTATAAAATTTATGAAACACCCGGCTTCTGCGAATAGTCTCTGTCTCCGAATATCTTGCTTCCTACACGAACAAGGGTACTCCCCTCCTCCATTGCAATCAGATAATCATGACTCATCCCCATCGACAGTTCACAAAAACCATTATCTCCCACAAAATATGTTTCTTTTACCTCATCAAAAATCCTGCGCACCAGATGAAATTCCCTTCTTATCTGTTCATTGTCATCCGTATTAGTCGCCATACACATGATTCCGGCAATTTGTACATGCTCCATCTGCCGCCACTCGCCTTCATCCAACATGGCATAAAGTTCATCCGGTGTAAAACCGAATTTTGTTTCCTCCTGAGCTACATGCACTTGTAGCAGACAACTGATTCTGCGCATGATTTTCGCTCCTTGCCTGTCTATTTCTCTCAGAAGTCTGACTGTATCAACGGCATGAATCAATGAGACAAAAGGGGCTATATATTTCACCTTGTTTGTCTGAAGGTGTCCGATAAAATGCCATTCAATGTCCTTTGGAAGCACACTCTCCTTGGCTGTCAGTTCCTTAACCTGACTCTCTCCGAAAATTCTCTGCCCAGCATCGTATGCTTCCTGCAGTTCCTCAACAGGATGATATTTAGACACAGCCACAAGTCTTACCCCATCGTCCAAGTCTTTCATCACCGTTTTCAGATTCTCACCAACCATCGCCAAATTCCAATTTAATAAGATTGCCTACTTCTATATCTCTTATCTGTTCATGCAAGATGTAATCTCAAACCATTAAGATTACCCCTTATTGTATTCGACAGAATCCGAAGCATCGTAAGGATATACATCCAACAAAGGAGTTTCCTGCACCAATGCTATCTCATAGTCAACCATTGAGCCTTGCATACCTTCGTCAAAACGCTTCACCGCCTCACGCAAATCACCGGCCTGAACAAGCATCAGTGCAGCCGACTTCTTCTCTGTCTGTGTCTTCTCATCGAGAGTGATAAAGTTGCATTTTACTTTATACCACTTGTCTGCGCTCTCTTCATCCGAAGTGAACATTTCGCTGTACTTGGCACGCTTGATGTCCGCAACAGTCAGTTCGCCATTGCAAAACGGCGATATTTCTTTTATAATCCTTGCTTCTGCCTCTGTAAAGTTCAGTGCATCTACAAGATATGTTTCGCTTACTTTCTTTGTCATTCCTCCTTCGAGCGTCTTTTCTGTTTTCACTTTACACTCGAACCAATTATTCATTATCATAACAACAATATTATTTGGCTAATAATCCAGTTTATGCAAAAATATTAAAAGGAGTTCATCCTAACAAATTGATATATGAGTTTTTAATATTAATTATATATTCATCCTGTAAAAAATCTGTCAATGCCAAGAAAAAACAGGATAATATATGTTCAGACAATTTTTCCTCATACAACAACTTTACATTTTAAAATCTCACGGAATATTCCGGCTGCCATCTTAAGCCGTTCAGAAGATAAAGCCGGTGTATCAGCTAAAGGATAAGGAATACCCAAATTCTCATACTTGTAACGTCCCATTGTGTGATAAGGGAGAAGTTCCACTCTTTCCACCACATCATACTGTGAGACATATTCCGCCAATCTGCGCAGACGATTTTCATCGTCGGTCAGTGCGGGCACAACCACATGGCGAATCCACACCTTCTTTCCCTTCTCCTGAAGATAATCAAGAAACTTCCGGTTATTGTCAATCATGCATCCCGTCAACGTCTTGTGCAGTGCCTCATCCGACGTCTTCACGTCAAGCAGCACCAGATCTGTATGTTCGAGCAACACTCTGGCTTTGTCATTGAATATAACCCCAGAAGTGTCAAGTGCAGTATGTATGCCGGCAGAACGACAAATTTTGAAGAACTCAGTCACAAAGTCAGCCTGTACAAGAGGTTCTCCACCTGTCACAGTAACTCCTCCAGAGGCTATGAAGCTCTTATATTTCCCTACTTCCTTAAAAAGTTCCTCGGCTGTGAGTTCATATTTGACATCTGCATTCACATCCCATGTATCCGGATTATGACAGAAAAGGCATCTCATCGGACACCCCTGCATAAACACCACAAAACGTATTCCCGGACCATCCACTGTCCCGAAACTTTCCAAAGAATGTATTCTGCCCAACATGATTCTCAAGTTATTTAAGACTGATAAAGTTGCAAGGTCATAAGATCATAAGATTCCGGAACAGACAATCATTCGCCTCTTCCAATCCCATAACCTTACAACCTCACAACCTTATCAGCGTTTCAGTTCTTTATGTCTAATCAAAGACTGTGGTTTATCGTTCTTGACAACACATCAAGCTGCTGCTCACGTGTCAGCTTAACAAAGTTCACAGCATAGCCCGACACACGGATGGTCAGTTGAGGATACTTCTCCGGATGCTCCATTGCATCGACAAGAAGCTCACGGTCAAAGACATTCACATTCAGATGATGACCTCCGTCCGGGGTGAAATAGCCATCGAGCAGTCCCACAAGGTTCGTCACCTGAGTTTCATGCTCCTTGCCCAAAGTGCCCGGAGATATGGCAAATGTATATGAAATACCATCATGAGAATGCTGGAACGGCAGTTTTGCCACAGAAGCCAAAGCAGCTACAGCTCCCTTGGTGTCTCTTCCGTTCATCGGATTTGCTCCCGGAGCAAACGGAACACCGGCAGGACGACCATCAGGTGTCGCACCTGTATTCTTTCCATACACCACATTCGACGTAATGGTCAGCAACGACTGCGTAGGTTCTGCATGACGATAAGTTTCATGCTGACGCATAAACTCCATGAACTTTTCAGTCACCATAAGTGCCAGCTTGTCCGTATTCTCGTCATTATTTCCAAACGGCACATATTCGCCTTCACGCTCAAATCCGGTAGCAAGTCCACGCTCATCACGAATCACCTTTACTTTACAGTTCTTTATCGCAGCAAGTGAATCGGTAACAATAGACAATCCCGCAATACCCGTGGCACGTGTGCGCAATACATCACCATCATGAAGAGACATTTCAAATGCCTCATAGTCATACTTATCGTGCATGTAATGGATGATTTTCAAGGCATTCACATATACCTTGGCAAGCCAGCGCATCATCTGCTCAAACTTGCGCATCACCTCTTCATATTCAAGATAGTCTCCTGTAATAGGCGCATACTCCGGAGAAATCTGCTCGCCCGTAATCTCATCACGTCCTCCGTTGATAGCATAGAGCAAACACTTTGCCAAATTCGCACGTGCACCGAAGAATTGCATCTGCTTACCTATCTTCATCGGACTGACACAACAAGCAATACCGTAGTCGTCGCCATAATCAGGACGCATCAAGTCGTCATTCTCATACTGTATAGCAGAAGTCTGAATCGACATCTTCGCACAATAACGCTTCCAGTTTTCCGGTGCATTAGCAAACCAAAGCACCGTAAGATTCGGTTCCGGAGCCGGACCAAGATTCTGCAAAGTGTGAAGGAAACGGTAGCTTGTCTTAGTCACCATTGACCGTCCGTCAACTCCCTGTCCACCTATAGACTCTGTTACCCATACAGGGTCACCAGAGAACAGATCATTATATTCCGGTGTACGAAGGAAACGCACAATGCGCAGCTTGATAATAAGCTGGTCTATAAGCTCCTGTGCCTCTTCTTCCGTGATTTTTCCCTCCTTCAAATCTTTCTCAATGAAAATATCAAGGAATGTAGATACACGACCGATGGACATAGCAGCTCCATCCTGATCCTTCACTGCACCCAAATAGCCGAAATACACAAACTGTACAGCCTCACGTGCGTTCTGAGCCGGACGAGTGACATCAAAGCCGTAGTTTGCACACATCTTCACGAAGTCCTTCAGAGCCTTAATCTGCTCACTGATTTCTTCGCGCTGCTGAATGCATTCCTCAGTCATTTCCTGAATGTCCAGACGATCCAGAAAACGCTTCTTCTCCTCAATCAAGTTGTTCACACCATAAAGTGCGATACGACGGTAGTCTCCGATGATTCGTCCACGACCGTATGCATCCGGAAGACCGGTTATGATATGCGCATGACGTGCAGCACGTATATCACTTGTATAGGCAGAAAAAACACCCTCGTTATGAGTCTTACGATAACGTGTATATATATCTTTCGTTGCAGGATCAAGCTTATATCCGTATGCCTCCAATGCCGTCTCCACCATACGTATTCCTCCCTTCGGGAAGATACCGCGTTTGAGAGGCGCATCTGTCTGCAAGCCGACAATAACCTCGTTCTCCTTGTCAATGTAGCCTGCACCGTATGTCGTAAGCGACTGTGGCATACGTGTTTCAGCATCATACACACCCTTCTCACGTTCAGTCTTAAACATTTCGCTCAACTGACTCCAAATTTTGACAGTACGCGCCGTAGGCCCTGCAAGGAACGACTCGTCTCCGTCATACGGAGTGTAATTGTGCTGGATAAAATCCCGGACGTTGATTTCACGCTTCCAGATAAATCCCTCGAAGCTTTCTACGCAATTAGATAATTTCATTTTTGTAGTTAGTTTTGAGTTGAATGATAGTTTGAGGGCGCAAAGTTATGCCAAAAAGCACAGAAAACAAGTGTTCCAAAGCTTTTTATTTGATTTACTGATAAAAATACTTAGTTATAAGTATAAAACGACCTTTATAATTCTCAGATGTATTTGATTTTGCATGGATGTATTTGACAGACTCCTCCGTCGCTATTGCAACGGAGGAGTCTGTTGAATACATCTACTTAGAATATAGAATGCACCACTTAAATCCGTGAGAACATCCACTAAAAACAGCAGAAGATGTTTATGAAAACATCCTATATAATTATAGCAAATAGTTCAGAAAGAACCTATGTCATTATTTCAGAACCTTCTTATTGCCAATAATATACAACCCATGAGGAAGTCCGTTGAGGGCATCAGCAGAAGATACACCTGAACGCAATTTGATTCCACTCATAGAATGAACATCTACCGTTGCATCCGTGTTATAGCCGCAGGATGGGATGCCTTTAATTCCTACGGCTTCGATAAAATCCTCTACGGAAGACTGAAATCCTATATAGCTGATGACGGAAGTTCCCGTTGTGGAGGTAAGTCCAAAGATGGTCTGTCCCTGACAAATACTGAACTTGTCACCTTTACAGAAATCATCAATGCCACTTGCAGAAATGTCCCAAGCAACCACCACCTCACCATCACGTGCTTTCTTCACAACTGAAGGAGCCACACTTGTGCCACGGTTCATTCCGTTAAGCCACCACAAGTATGACTTACCTGCCGACATACTGAGATTAGTTCCTTTCACCACCAAATAGCGGTCATTGCCATCCACATTATAGTTGCAGTTGCTGTGGTCGAGCATAAGGCATACATTATTGTCGCCTTTACCAGACTTAACCGTAATGGTGTTGTCATCCCCATATTTGATGTTGCTCTGACTTACTCTGGCAGCATCCCCAGTTTTCCATTCTTCTGCCTTGAACTCATAGCTATGGTCCTCATATCCGTCAACAAGACGAAGATAATAAAGCCCCGGACACAAAGTTGACGAAGAAGCCACAATACGGAATACCACCGAACTCTTAGTCTGTCCGTTTTCCGACTTCATCAGTTCTGCCGGCACTGCATATTCTATATTATAAAAGCCTTTCTCATCGGCAGCATAATATGATTCAGGAACTGTGACATCGGCAATTTTCACATTATCCACATATATGGAAGCTTTGCGTCCTTTGTCGGCAGTAGTGAAACGACACATCAAAGCCAAACCTTCCGTCGCACCCTTAGTATTGTTCAATGTATATTCAATGAATCCTCCGGCAGGAGCATCACGATAGAACTCACCGTTATATGAGCCGGAATTAGAGCCAACGCTATATTTTGCCTTATGTCCCGCCTCGCTCTGCTGTTCGCCCGTACCTACAAAATCTAATGTGCGCTCAGCAAGCTCTTTCTCAGCCAAGTCTGCCTTTCCCATGTCGCTAAGAAGATAATTCTCTGCTGTCTGCTGATACCAATAGCAGGAGTAGCGTGCATGATGAATGGAATAGAACGGTTCCAGCAACAGTTTGTCCCAATTGCCGCTTCCTTCTTCGCTCTTGGCATCAATAGAAAAATGGAGTTTCTCCGGTGCAACAGCCGCAATGCGCGACAACACTTCATCGCGCTCCCCTATGAGCAACGGTGCCGACGACAGTGCCTTCATGCTTGCACGACAGCTTGGAGCATGATCCATACGTCCTTCACCGCCATACTCATTCTGCAAAGCCTCATGTTCAAGCCCCAAGGTTTCAGCTTCTTCGTCAGAAGCCGCTGTGGTTCTGGCAGCCAGCAATATCGGACCATACTTGAAAGCGATGTAATCGGTATAGTTCGGACACTCCTCGTATCTTAGTTCCATAGGCAAGCTGACTGTAACAACGTCACCGGATTTCCACTTGCGGTTGATGTAGATATAAGATGCCACACCCTTCTCCACTTCAAGATTCTGCGGCTCTCCATTGACACTGATTCCGAATCCGTCGGCAACCCACGCAGGATGACGCACAGCCAATGTATAGCTGCCCGACTTCGTTACCGTAATCTTTGTCTGCGGTTCGTATGGGAACGATGTTTCCTGCCTGATGCCGAATTTCTTGGATTGCAGTTCGCTTGCCGTGAAAAGATTGACAAACAACACAGTGTTGTCTTCTGAATGTGTATAGACGAAATGTCCGTACTTGGAATGGTTCTCCATACCTGTACCGACGCAACACCACATCGACTGATTGACAAGGGAGTAAATACGGTAGCTTTGCGGACGCAACGAGGTGAAATAGACATACCCTCCTGTCTCCGGGTCTTGGGTAGAAAGGATATGGTTCCACATGGTGTTTTCATAGAAATCCGCATAACGCGCATCATGCGTCTCGTCAAACAGATTCTCCGACAGTTTAAGCATGTTGTTGGAATTGCAACTTTCCGGACCGTCAAGATGGTTCATATACTCGCTACACCTTTCCTGAGCCAAAAAATGTTCGCTGACACTGTTTCCACCAATACATACAGTACGATGTGTCGCCACATCATCCCAGAAATTATGTGCTGCCACACGATATTTTTCATTGGCAGACTCTTCCTGAAAGATTCGTTCAAAACCGATAAACTTAGGAACCTGTGTGTTGGCATGTTGTCCGTTAAGGAAAGTAACGGAATATTTTCCCTCACTTCCCTGCATACCGTTAATCTCATGTGCATGGCTGTATTTCTTTGCGGCAGCAAGATATGCCTTATCACCGAACAGATGGAAAGCATCCACCAGAGTCTCGTTCATGCCGCCATGCTCCCATCCGAGAATATCCTGCATCTGGGCTTCGGAAAGATTGCTGACCACATTCACACTCCAGTCACACATCTTGCGGTACATTTCTTTTGCCATGTCCGAATCGGCATAAAGCCACGCATCGCGCAATCCGGCAAGCACCTTGTGCTGACAATAGAAAGGAACCCAGCCTCCATACTTTTTGAATGGAGCCAAATCTCCCTTGTAAAGCCCTGTCCATATCTGATTCAGCGGCTGCCCGCCTAAAAATCCTTCCATTCCTTCCTTATTACCGTCAAATGCGTTCTGACAATCGGCAAGCACATTGAGCATATAGTCAAGACGCGACTTGAACAATTGCTTCTTTTCTTTGTCACGACAGGAAGCATAAGCCAGAGAGAGAGCGGTAAGATAATGTCCTCCTATATGCCCTTCAAGCGACCAGCCGCTGTCTCCCCAATTGATAAAAGTAGGGTGTGCAGTCGTCCATCCATAATATTTGCTGTCTTTCTTGTCGGAAAGTCCTGACTGTCTTATAAACGGAGTTAGCAGACGGTCTGTATCGTACTCCAGCAGCATGTTGTAATTGCGTTGCATGGCGGTGTTCAACGGACTGTCTAAAAGCGTGATTTCTTCGAGATTGAAGTGTTGCGGATACAATTCGCTTTGCGCTTTCATCGCACACGGCAACAGAGAAGCCGCGAAAAGCATCGTGCAGATAAGTTTTTTCTCCTTCATTTCGCAAAATTTGTTTTGTTTAATTATAAAACTAATCTTTAGTGTATTTCTTGTTTGAATCCGGACTTTCGTCAGCGTCACAAAAAGAAGTTCCGGCTACATATATACTCATGGGCATGTCTGCATCAGACCTACGGATACATCCTACTCCGCTAAGTTACGCAAAAGTTTTAGAACGTCAATCATCCAAATGATGATTTTGCTTGTTCGTCAGCAAAGTTACATCTTTGTCTCATATCAGCCTTTCAGAATACAGCTGTTAGCTTTAGATTTTGCAACCCGACATTTACTTATTTGTAACAAAAGCTGTAGTTTTTGTAATCGCAATGGAAAAAGAGACCCAAAGTCGCATCATAGGATTGCGGCAATTCTCCAAAGACTTGGTTGATGAGCTTTCTGATTTGAAGATTTTTCAAGTTGAATATATCGCTGTTGGGGTTGATGATGGTGATTTGACTATTATAAAATAACTGTGTTTATTTCTGTGGATGTTTTTGATTGATTTAAGTGGATGTATTTGACAGACTCCTTCATGCTTGTTTAAAATAGGAGTCTGTCGAATACAACCAACTAAAACATGCAAAAATCCAACTCTTAAAAATGACAAAATGATATTTTCGCCCAAAATGAAAATTTAACACTTGAAGCAGTTTTTGAATGAGGGCGAAAAGATGAAAATTTTACCTCCAAGATAAACAATTGATAATCAAGCAAATATAGCTTTACGAAAAACGTTCAAAAAAATGCACCGGACGCATTTTTTTGAACGTTCTGAATATTCTGATAATATCTTGATTATTAACATTTTACAACTAAATTCACCGTTTTTATCCCCAAATCACCTCCGAAATCCACCCACTTTTCAGTTTTTGTTCAGACGCGCTTTCAAAACCATCAATTATACATTTCTTAACAATTGGACCGGTTTTTGCTGTCTTTTTTTCCGTTTCTCGGTGTTTTTTTATTTTCAGCGCGCTGTCGTCAAATTTTCAGCGCACAGTGAAAGAATTT
>X363_Desmarests_Spiny_Pocket_Mouse__coassemble_531_pt1 | contig 22447 bp, 19 predicted proteins | sample X363_Desmarests_Spiny_Pocket_Mouse__metabat2_low_PE_006 | metagenome-assembled genome bin X363_Desmarests_Spiny_Pocket_Mouse
GTATTCCCCAGTCGCGTATGGCATCTGCGAAAAGTAACTCTATTGCCGGATTTTTTTCTGGGCGACACCCTGTGAGGCGGAGAGGACGTTGCAGCGGTTCACGGTCGAAGTTGTAGCTTTGTAATATGTCGAATGCACGGAAATGAGTGCCGTTCTTCAGTCCGATATTCCGCACCATCGTGTGTATCGGGGTGACGCACAGACCTCCTGCCTTATAGATGGCAATTTCCCAGCAGATGTCCCACGGAATGGGGCTTTTCTTCAATGAACGGAGACATGGGAACACACCGCCGTATTGCATGGCATCCATATCGGCAACGCTCATGCCCTCAAGGGCTTCCTGTTCCGACTGATAATGCCGGAAATGAGTTTGCCACCTGTCGCGCCATGTGCCCCATCCCCATCCGGATACATGGGGAGTGAAATAAACTTCTTCATTCCCTGCTACCAGTTCAGGGTGTTCGTTAAGCAAGTCAAGATTGGTGAATCCTGCCACGTGCATGATTTTCGGTTCGTGGCGGTATAGTCCGAATGCTGTGTTCATGTATTCAAGATAAAAAGGCGAGGTGCAGATGTCGTCTTCAAGCACAATGATGGTGTCGTGACGTTCAAGCACATAGCCTATTCCCTCTATGATGTTGCGTTCAAGATAGATGTTTTCCGGACGTTCTATGATGGTGAAACTTTTGAGTGAATGGTTTCGTTCTGCTTCTTTCTTGACGTCGTGCAGCAGTGAACGCACCTCGTTGACTTTTTCCCATGACTGGCTGTCTTTGCCTCCGTCTGAAAAGACATACACGTCTGTGTCCGCGGCCTGGGTGTTGCGGATGAGGTGTTCCAAAGTTCGCCGTGTGTTGTCTGCACGGTTATAGACAAATATTGCTACCGGTGAGTGTTGCATATCTCTTTCAGTTTTTCTGCCACTTCGCGAGTGCAGTTTTCAAGGTTAAACAGTTTTTCGGCAAGTTCACGTCCGCGTCGCCCCATCTCGGCAGCCTCTTTCGGATGATTGGCTATGTAGGTGATGGCTCTTTCCCATCCGTCAGTGTCGTAGTAGGGCACAGTGATGCCCACACCGCATTTGTCTATGTCCATTGCGAATGTGACATTGCGGGAACAGATGACGGGTATGCCAAGAGCGAAAGCCTCGACAAGCGTTGTCAGTCCAACGGTGTAGTTTGTTTCCTTGCAGCATATTACCGCACACTGCGCGCGACACACCTTCTTGGCAAGTTCGTGAGGGATAAGCCCGTTGAGGAAGTGTACTTTTATGTTGGGGCGCACCGTCAGTCCGCCGAATATTTTGTCGTAGTCGTCATTGCAGGCATTGTGCGCCACATATATGTCGAGCTGTTCGTTTGTCCGTCCGAAGGCAGTGACGAGTGTGGGCATGTCGCGTCGCTCCTTGCCTGTAGATATGAATCCGCTCCGTTTGCCGGCAGTATTCGCCTCTTTCATCACACGGTCGTAGAAGTCGAGGTCTGCACCCCAATGCACAGCCTGCATCCTGTCGGCATTCGCCTTGCTGCTCTTCAGAGATTCCTCTATGAGTTTGTCGCTGAAGAAGAAGGCATGGTCTATGCCGCGATAGAACAGCCGGGCAAACATTTCGCGCAGCTTGTTTCCTGATCTCGTCACAGGCTGGTGATGCCATATTACCACAGGCTTGCGGTAGAGGTGCAGTGCGCGCAGGAATATGATGAGTTCAAGACCACGAAACGAGGTGCCGTAGAGCACATCGTAGCTCAGTCTGCATGTCAGTATGCGCCATGCCGTCAGCCACGTAAGCCTCAGACGTTTAGTGTAGTCGGGCTTGTAGAGGTGCATCACTACATCTATGCCGTGCCTTTCGAGGTGGGTTGCGCCATAAAGCAGATGCCCGGGAAAACGATGCTCGTGCCACTGTTCATAAACCGTCGCAAGGTCTTGGGTATGATAAAAATAAGCTCTCATTATCCGTATATATATGTTCTTGCCTGTGTCTCAATCCTCTATCTCCATTTTATAGACATGCAGATGCAGCTCGTCAATGTTCGGAAGCTGCATGTAGTTGCCGAATTTGCGACTGAGATAAGCGTGGCAGTCGCGCGGCACGGGCATGTCGTAGCCTTCAAACTTTGCTGTCGTGAGTGGAAAAATGTCTTCCATACGGCGGGTGTCGGAATAAGGCACACCAAAAGAATAGCGGACGAGTTTGGACGGATAGAGCGCGGAGAGGGCACGAAGCAGCGGGAAGGTCACTTTCTCGTTGAACCGGAAGATGCGGTTCACTTTCCGTATGGCAACTTCGTCCGTGTTGCGCCGGTTGTTAAGTACTTTATAGATGAATCCGTGAGCGCGGCATGAAATCCAGTGAAGAAGCAACGGACTTTTTTCAAAAGGAAAAATGTCGATATATATACCGCGATACTTGAATATGCGGTCATAATGGTTCGTCTCTTCAAGGTAGCTCTTCTTGTCGCGCAGTTTTGCATAGGCGAAAATATAGTTCGGGTCGGTGTCGTGTGTCTGCAACGCATAATTTTCGGGAAGTTCCTTAGGCAGTACTTCCATGAGGCGCATATAATCTTTGCGCAGCATTTCAATGTCGAGGTCGTCGTCCCACGGAATGTAGCCTCCGTGGCGCACACATCCGAGCAGTGTGCCCGAGCTGAGCCAATAAGGTATCCCGTGTTTTTTACATACTTTGTCTATGAAAAGCAGCATTTCTGTCATGCGGTGCTGCTGGCGGCGCAGCAGTGACCCTTCGGGGTTGAAGCGTTTCTTCAGGTATTCAGCGTCCATGTTTCTATTTATAGCAGTATCCTCCATCTACTTTTATCTCTGAACCGTTAAGGAAAGCGTTGTCTATGCAGAAAGCGAATGCCTTGACAACTTCTTCTATGGATGCAAAGCGATGAATTGCAGTCTTGCGACAGATGTTCTGGCGAATCTCTTCCGGCTTTTTCTTTTGCCACGGAGTATCTACAAAGCCCGGTACGACGGTGTTGACAGTGGTGCCGGTTCCCTCGAACTCTTTCACCAGATTCTGTGACAGTGCGTGTATGGCAGCTTTGGTCACTCCATATCCTAATACTGTGGCATGGGGATGCACTGCCATCTCCGAACCGGTGAAGATGATGCGGCTGCCTCCGGGAATGAGCGCGTAAAGTTCGCGTATCATGATGTAGTGCGTATTGACACTCGCCTCCATCATGTTGTCCCAGTCGGTGTCGTGTGTTTCGGTGAAATTCTTTCTCACGGTGATTCCTGCGTTGCACACGAGGCAATCTACATGCGAAGTCAGACTCTTTATCGTATCGACAAACTTATAGGTGTCTTGCCGCTGGCTGTGATCTATCTTCACGGCGCGTATGTATTGTGCTCCCTTGGCATGTTCGGAACATCTGCGCACAAGAGATTCCGCCTCAGCATCGTCGTGGCAATATGTGAACACCACGCTGTAGCCGCGTTCAAATAACATTTCCACCACACCGCCTCCGATGCCTTTCGAACCTCCGGTGACGATGGCAAACGGGCACAGTGTATCCTTGTTGTCTGTATGCTTGCAATCTGTACTTTCCATGTTATTTGATTTTTATGTCAGGGTTGGCTCTTTTCTCTACCTTGCTCTTCATTGCTTGATAGTTTTGCAGGATTTCCTCCTTTATCTTGGTGGAACTTACTCCGTCGCCGTATGGGAAATAGAACACAGTCACTCCGAGTTCTTTCAGATAGTCGTACTTGCCTGTCCAGTCATCGCCGACAACAAATACATCTATGTTCAGTTTCTTCACGATTTCCGTATGGTCGAGTGACCGCTGCGGTATCACGATGTCCGGATACTTCAGTGCTTCAATGATGGCGAGACGCTCCTCAAATGGTATGATTGGAGGACGCTTGTAGCTGCATACAAGTTCATCGGTGCTGACTCCGACAATCAGTGTGTCCCCCAGTCCGTGCGCATACTTTATCATTTTGAGGTGGTTGGAGTGGAACATGTCGAATGTTCCGGAGGTATATACCACAATTTTGTTGTTATACATAATGAATATATAAGTTCAATGTTAATGTCTGCGACAAAGTTATGTCTTTTTTTAGTAAATGCCAACTTGTCTGCTTATTCTCTCGTGGTTTTATCCGGCTGTTTGTTCTGTCCGGACTTGAATCTTCCGCTCAGCCACGGAACTGCCTCTATGTAAGGGACAAGCCATGTGCACACGGCGAATATGAAGACTAAGAGCAGGATGAGGTCGTCCCATCGTCCGAATATGCTCCGCCCGAAGGAAAGGTGTACAAACCGGTAGAATATCAGCAACGGATAGTGTAGCACAAAATAAACCATCGAGTGCTGACCGATGTAGTTAATGATAGGAATGCGTCGTATGTGCAGCGAAAGCAGCATTCCCGACAAGCCGCACAAGGCGATGGCGGTGTTCACCACCAGCATGAACGGATTGCCGCTCCATGTATTGGTGCTCATCGTATATTCTCCGTGGAACAGTACATTCAGCACCATGAATATTGCCACCAGTACACACGAAATGGCGAATGTATTGCGCCGTCTCAGCCTTGCAAGTGCCCAGTGCCATATTCGTCCGAGGAAAAAGAAGAATATTCCCATGAACACATTGTTGAGGCTCATCCATATCGGATTGCCGAGTGTGTACATCCAATAGCTTATGAACGGGAACAGTAGCACCAGCCAATGCAGGCCGCGCACTTTTTCTATGAAGTGCATGGCAATATAGGCTGTGAAGAATGAGAACAGGAACCAGCACGGCGAGTTGCCCCAGAAATAGCTTGTCGTCCATATATGGTTCCATGTGATGGGTTCTACCGGATGGTGATAACGGTGGATAAGAAACGGCATGAAGCTGAAATACACCACGCATCCTATTATTCCCCACACGAAGTACGGAATCATGAGTCGTTTGAACTTGTCGATGCAATACTGCTTTGAATTGCCGGATACGGTCTTGTTGAAATAGCCTGCCTTGAAAAAGAAGAAGCTCATGAAGTAGAACGTCCAGTACATGATGTCCTTCCACCAGTCGTCGCCGCCGTGTCCGCACATTCCGGTGACGTGCAGTGTAATCATGCGGATAATACATATTCCGCACAGAAGGTCAAAAGCATGGTTCCTTTCTTTGTTTGCCATAATCAGCGACTGTTTTGGGTTTCTTACTGTTTTCTTCCGAATAGTATCTTCTTGAAGAACGGACTCATACGCAGGATGTTGGATGTGAGACAACAGAATCCTATGACAACGACAGCCACGCTCACCGAGCAAACGATGTCGGTGATGAAGTTGGGTCTGTTCGCGTCGAGGAACTTGCCGACAAACTTCAGTTTCGGAAGAAAAATGAAATGAAGCAGGTAAATGTCGAGTGTCCGTCTTCCTATATATTGCAGGAACTGTCCGCGTCGATGTGCCTGTGTCAGGTGGTTACGATAATATCTGAAGAACATGAATACGGTCAGCATCAGCAAATACATGGCAGCCGTGCGCGGCAGATTTGCCCATTGCAGGCGCAGCGTGTGCCATTTCAAAGCATCGGCGCAGCAAAAGAAAGCTACCACGGCTACGAGAGGAAAGAACCAGCGGGAGTCGAACAGCTTCTGCCAGCCGCACCAATAGCGGCGGACAATGTTGCCGAGCAAGAAGAAATGGAAGAAGCGCAGTGTCTCCACAAGGCTTGTGTATTGGAAGAACGGTTCTTTGTGATAGTTGAACCATGAAGGCATATAGAGCGTTGCATACGCACACAGTGCGGTGAACCACGATATGGTTATCGGAATCCATGAACGTCGTTTGAAGTGATTCTCAATGTATGCAAACACATAATAGAAGATGAACATGTGCAGCAAAGACCAAGTGAACCAATAGCCGCCTTTGGTAGATTTCTCCATACACTGCACGAATCCCTCTCCGAACCTTGGCATACGCACCACGATGAATATGCAAAGGAACACAAATGCCGGAATAACCTGTATTTTCAACTTTTTCCAGACCATCGACTTCAGTCGTCCGCGTGTCCAGTTGAAGTCCGGCTTGTAGGCTAAGAATCCGCTGATGAAGAAGAACAGCGGCATACGGAACAGCACAAGCAGGGGCAGTGATGCCGATAGTTTTATCGACTGTCCGAAACTTGTCTGTGCCACATGGTATGCCACTACCAGAATCATGGTGAATCCGCGTAGTGCGTCAAGCCATTCCATCCTTTCCCTGCCGGGAGTGTATGGAGGTGTTGTACTGGCAGGATATGCGACTGATTGTATCTCCATATAACTTGTTCAAGATATTCCCGAATATCGTCCTTTGTCGGAATTTTTACAAAGATAGCTCTTATTTGATAAACTTAGGAAATGTTCTGAACTTTATTTGTGCAGATGGAGTGGGGTGTTGGGGATTATAGCAGTTAGGTGGGTGCATCCGACAGGCCTCATTTAGGAGTTAAGCGAATGCACCTCCTAAAAAACTATTTGCGATTGACAAACAAAGCTGCTATATGGCTGATAGGTGGCACATCATCAGTAATGCGTTTCCACAGCTCATGGGCAGCCGTCTTGCCGTGTTGCCTTGTTACGATAATATAATTATCCGACAACCAAGTGACAGACATCTTATTCAAACTGTTTGATTTGCTGCTTCGGAAGCCAAGGAATGTCTTTCCGTCGCTTTCCGCATTTAATATCTCGCCGCCGGAATTTATGAAATAGGTTTCATTGATCATAATAATGTCGAGTCCGGAATATTTTTCGTTTGCATTCTCTTGCTTGGACAGGGCTTCCCATTTCTCTTTCATATTATCCAAATCTTCCGTCATACTTATTCTGTGCCAGTTTCCGTAAAGAGGATGTTCCGGTTCTGCTGTCGGAGTCGGTTGTGTCAGGGCATCGAACAATGCTTTCCCTTTCTCCGAATAGCTGTTCGCCACATAAAATTCCGTACACCAGTCGTTTTCCGGAAAGAGGAGATGGTTGGAGAAACTACTCCACCATTTCAACGTGAAATGTTCCGCATTGCTGTTGTAAATACGAATGGCATGGGCTTGCTTCTTGTCCGGTTTCTCTCCTGTATAGTTAAGTATGGACTCTTCCTTTGAAACACTGAATCTTGTCCCCATGATGTTGAGGTTCAATGTTATTGAGTCGGTACAAATCTTGTACTGATCGAAGGGCGATACTACCTCCCGCCCGTTTTTCTCCACAAGAGAGGTCATTTTGTAAATTCCGCGTGGGTTCTTTTTGGGAGACTTCCGACCCCAGCACATTGTTGTGCTCAGAAACAAAATTAACAATAAGATTCCATTACGTCTAAAGTTTTTCATGCTGCTTATTTTTTTATTTGTTAAACATCCGAATTTCTATTTGTTGACAAACGAAGCCACTATATGGCTGATTGGTGGCACGTCATCAGTAATGCGTTTCCACAGTTCATAGACGGTATGATTGTTATACGGTCTGGCAACGACTGCATAATCGTTGGGCAACCAAATGACGGGCAGTTTATAACTATCACTGGGCGTGTTTCCTTGCAAGATAAGGAAATCCTTTCCGTCACTTTCCGCATTTAATATCTCACCACCGGAATAGATGAAATAGTTCTCACTGATAATTATGATGTTGGTTCCGGAATATTTTTCGTCTGCGTTTTCTTGTTTGGATAGAGTTTCCCATTTTTCTTTTACCTTATCCAGATCATCCGCCACACTTATTATTCTGTGCCAGTTTCCATAAAGAGGATGTTTCGGGTTGGCAGCCGGAGCCGGTTGCGTCAGGGCTTTGAACAATGCTTTCCCTTTCTCCGAATAGCTGTTTGCCACATAAAATTCCGTACACCAGCCGTTTTCCGGAAAATAGAGATGGTTGGAGAAGCTGCTCCACCATTTCAGCGTGAAATGTTCCGCATTACTGTCATAAATGCGAATGGCATGGGCTTGCTTCTTGTCCGGCTTCTCTCCTGTATAGTTAAGTATGGACTCTTCCTTTGAAATACTGAATTTTGTCCCCATGATGTTGAGGTTCAATGTTATAGAGTCGGTACAAATCTTGTACTGATCGAAAGGCGATACTACCTCCCGCCCGTTTTTCTCCACAAGAGATGTCATTCTGTAAATCCCGCGAGGATTCTCCTTGGGGTGTTTCTGCCCCAGCACATTGTTGTGCTCATCAGACACAAGATTAACAATAAGATTCCATTACGTCTAAAGTTTTTCATATTGCTTATTTTTATTGGTTAAACATTTCGTAAAAATGGTGATTCTGTTTGCAAATAGTTGCCATATAGTATTTTATGTGTTAGCAAAAAGCTTCCATTATGCTGTATGAACAAGTCCGTTTATTTAAGAACCCCTATTTCTTCGTAAAGATAAGTGTTTTGTTGCATACAACAATCAGAAATGTTTAATTTTTTTATTTGATATATTTATTGAGAATGTTTGAATAGGGTAAAATGCGTCCCATAAAAAATTTTTTGACATCGTTTTTTTGAGTAATGTTTGATTTTGACGAAATGATATGTACTTTGGGCATTTTGGCTTCAAAATATCTGATTTTGTATGTTTGTTCTGTCTTTTTGATTTTGTCAAATGTTAAAATTCCAAGCCCTCTGGCACGCGCCAAAATGAGGCGCGCCGGACTTTTCTCGAAGAACGGGGATTCTACACGCATTTTGTGAAGCTTCCGAGAATTGTGAAATAGTGTTTCGTTCTTGGACATTTCTTTCACATTTGTTTATATTCAGCGGAGACTCGTTTTGAAAGATCTACTACGTGCGCGAATTTCCAGCGCACTGTCGCCGAATTTTCAGCGCACTGTAAATTTATTTGCAGTGCGCTACAATTTTACGCGCTTAGTAGATTGGAGAAATTTTCAGCGTAGATTTTTTGAAAATGCACTGGAAAACGGAGAAAAAGACTGTGGAGTCTGGTTGAAATGTTAAGAAGTGTATAATTCTCTATCTTGGAAGAGTGTTTGAGCAACAACTTAAAAGTGGGTGGATTTTTGAGGACTTTTGAGGGCAAAAAACTATAAGTTTAGTCGTAAAATACTAATAATCAATAGATTACCAAAACATTCGGAAATTTCAAAAAAATGCGTCCGGCACATTTTTCTGAGCATTTTGAAAAATTTTGTATTATGTTGACTATCAAGTAATTATCTTTAGATTAGAGAAATCGTGTCTTCGCCATCCGAAAAAAATCGCTCGAAGTGTTAAATTTTCATTTTGGACGAAAATATCATTTTGTCAAATCGAAAAAAGGTATTTTAGCGCGTTGTTTGTAGTCTTTGAGTAGGAGGCTCTGACAGGTGTTAGTAGTTGTATTCACAGCCTCCTACTTATGACATTGAAAGATAGGTGGAGCAGGCTGTCAAATACATCATTCCAAATCTGCTTAAATATTGAATATACCTTATTATATATAAACATATATTCGCCTAATTGCTCTAAAATACGGAATAAGTAGCCATAAACGGCACAAAAAAGAGAAAAATGTGCGGTTTAATAAAAACAATGTGTTACATTTGTACAATAATTATGGCTGGACTTTGAAACTTTAAATGAATAAACTATAATAAAGTATGGTATTTACGAGACTTACAGCTGCAGAAGCAGCATCGCTTGTCAAAGATGGTGACAATATCGGTCTTAGTGGCTTTACTCCTGCCGGAACTCCGAAGGCTGTAACAGCGGAAATTGCAAAAATAGCTCATGCAGAGCATGAAGCCGGTCGTCCGTATAAGATAGGAATCTTTACGGGGGCATCGACGGGACAGTCGTGCGACGGTGTGCTTTCCATGGAAAAGGCTATACGTTATCGTGCACCTTACACAACAAACCCTGAATTTCGCAAGCACGTAAATGCGGGAGAGATTGCATACAACGACATTCACCTGAGCCAGATGGCACAGGAGCTGCGCTACGGCTTCTTGGGCGAAGTGGATTGGGCTATTATTGAGTGCTGCGCCATTGAAGACAACGGTAAAGTGTATCTCACAGCTGCCGGTGGTATTGCACCGACAGTGGCTCGCCTTGCGAAGAAAGGTGTGATATTGGAGCTGAACGCTTTTCACAGTGTAAAGTCGATAGGTATCCACGATGTGTATGAACCTCTTGACCCTCCTTCACGCGCTGCCATTGAAATCAATAAGCCGAGCGACCGTGTCGGAACCACTTATTTGCAGATTGACCCTAAGAAGATTGTGGGTGTGGTAGAATGTAACATTCCTGATGAGGCGCGTGCGTTTAAGGATGCTGACCCTATTACGGACACTATCGGACAGAATGTGGCAGACTTCTTATTGGCAGACATGAAGCGCGGCATTATACCGCCTTCGTTCCTTCCGTTCCAGAGCGGTGTAGGTTCGACTGCCAATGCTATTCTCGGCGCACTCGGAAGCAATCCGGCTGTTCCTGCATTCAATGTATATACTGAAGTGCTTCAGGACGCTGTAGTCGGACTGATGCGTAGCGGACGAGTAAAGTCTGCATCTACATGCTCGCTTACTGTGACTAATGAGGTGTTGCAGGGCATCTATGAGGACATCAACTTCTTCAAGGATAAATTGGTGCTTCGCCAGTCGGAAATCTCGAACAATCCGGAAATCATCCGTAAGTTGGGTGTCATCGCCATCAACACAGCCATAGAGGTTGACCTCTACGGTAATGTGAACTCTACGCAGATTTGCGGAACAAAGATGATGAACGGTATCGGTGGTAGCGGCGACTTCGAGCGTAACGCATTCCTTTCAATATTCACTTGTCCTTCTGTGGCAAAGGGTGGATGCATCAGCTCTATTGTGCCGTTCTGTTCGCATATCGACCATACGGAACACGACGTCAATGTGGTCATCACGGAACAGGGAGTGGCAGACCTCCGCGGAAAGTCGCCTGTGGAACGCGCCAAGGCAATTATCGAGAACTGTGCACATCCTGACTACAAGCAGCTGCTTTGGGATTATCTCAAGCTTGCCGACAAGGGTCAGACTTGCCACAAGCTTTCTGCTGCATTTGCCATGCACGATACGTTCTTGCGTGAAGGCGACATGCACTTGACGGACTATGCAAGGTATATCATAAAGTAGCCGGCGACTCTGTAGGCTTCTTCAACAATAACAAAAGAAACCATCCGATGAAATTTGTATCGTGGAATGTCAACGGACTGCGTGCCTGCTGTGACAAGGGCTTTCGTGAAGCATTTGAGAAAATGGATGCAGACTTTTTCTGTCTTCAGGAAACCAAAATGCAGGAGGGGCAGCTTGACTTGGAATTTGAAGGCTACCGTTCTTTCTGGAACTATGCAGACAAGAAGGGATATTCCGGCACTGCTGTGTTCACACGGCATCAGCCGCTGAATGTTACCTACGGCATGGGTATTGACGAACATGACCATGAGGGGCGGGTGATAACGGTGGAAATGCCTGATTTCTTTCTTGTGACAGTCTATACTCCGAACTCGCAGGACGGTTTGAAGCGTCTTGACTACCGTATGAAGTGGGAAGATGATTTCCGCCGGTATCTTCTTGAACTTGACGGCAGGAAGCCGGTTATTGTGTGCGGTGACTTGAATGTGGCGCACAAAGAGATAGACTTGAAGAATCCGAAGTCGAACAGGCGCAATGCCGGTTTTACGGATGAGGAACGCGAGAAGTTCAGTCGTTTGCTCGAATCCGGCTTTACGGACACATTCCGCCATTTCTATCCTTCGGTAGAGGGCATATATTCGTGGTGGTCGTACCGCTTCAAGGCGCGCGAGAAGAACGCGGGCTGGCGCATAGACTATTTTCTTACCTCGAAGTCGATGGAGGAAAGGCTTGTCGGAGCTTCTATCAGCACGGATGTGTTCGGTTCAGACCATTGTCCTGTGGTGCTGGAAATAAAGGACTGAAGAATGACGTCCCTGTCGAAACGGTGAGGAATTGATAATAAAAACAGCCCCTGTCTATCGAACATAGACAGGGGCTGTTGCCTTCAACATATATTTGTCTTATATGCAGACGCTTCCTCTTCCGGCATGTCGCCGCAACGAAGAAGTGTATTCTTTTCTTAGTTTAAAGCAGCAGTAAGTTCTGCACCTCCTTTGAATTTTGCAGTTTTCTTTGCTGCAATGGTAATAGACGCACCTGTTGCAGGATTGACACCCTGACGTTCTCCTCTTTCGGCAACGGAGAATGTTCCGAATCCTAAAAGTGCAACTTTGTCACCGGCTTTCAATGCCTCAGATATTGTCTCTATAATGCTGTCAAGAGCCTTCTTGGCATCTGCTTTGCTCAGTTGTGACTTTTCTGCAACTGCGCTGATAAGTTCATTCTTGTTCATAATTATAAGTATTAAATATAAAAAATAGATGTCTGTGATTTTCGTATAGCTTGTTCCCAAGCAAAAACAACTGAGGAAAGCAGAATACAAGCACTCCCTCTTTGTCTGAATGTTTTTTTTGCATAACTCTCTTGTCTGCAAATATATATTATAATTCGCAACGTACAAAAAAAATGTTTAAAAAATCAACAAAAAACAGAAAACATGTAGTATTTGCGTGTATTTTTCGGTTTAATGGAATAAAAAAAGTAATTTTGCAGTGGTTTTCAAATACATAACGTCGTATGAATATGCCTCCTGTAGTGAAGACGCTGCTTCTGCTTAATATTGTGGCGTTTATAATAGATATGCTGTTCCCGATGATTTCCGGTGGAATGCCATTGAGCAGTATTTTGGGTTTGTATTATATGTTTCATCCGAACTTTCATTTGTTCCAGCCGGTGACTTATATGTTCATGCACGGTGGTCTGATGCACTTGTTTTTTAATATGTTTGCATTGTGGATGTTCGGGCGTATAATGGAGCAGGTGTGGGGAGGACAACGCTTCCTGTTCTACTATCTGTTCTGTGGACTGGGAGCTGCCTTTGTGCAGGAAGTGGGGCAGTTCTATGGGTTTATAAATCCTTATGTGCCGACAATCGGAGCGTCCGGAGCCGTATATGGAATACTGCTTGCGTTTGGAATGACTTTTCCGAACGAGAGACTGTTTATTATTCCTATTCCTTTTCCTATAAAGGCGAAGTATTTTGTTATGTTCTATGCCGCGGTAGAGATATTTGAAGGTATGAATCTTAGTGATGGTGTGGCGCATTTTGCACATCTGGGCGGTATGCTTTTTGGCTTTATCCTTATACTTTATTGGAGAAAGAAAATGCGCAGACAACAGTTTGGAGGCGGTAACTTCTGGAGCGGAAATGCTATGCGTTATGAAGACGAATATGACCGTGGTGAAACTCTTTTCGATAAACTGAAAAAGGCTTTTTCGGGAAAGAAGAAGCCGAAGATGAATGTCAGCTATGGCGGGGGAAAGCGTGAGAAGGACTATGAGTATAATTCGAAGAAGAAACGTGACAATGAAGAGATAGACCGCATATTGGATAAAGTGCGTAAGGATGGTTATGCCAGCTTGACCACAGAGGAAAAGAATCGTTTGTTTGATGCAAGCAAACAGTGAGTTCTGCTGTAATTAATGTGTCTCAAAGGACTGCTGCTTATGAGATTTAAGATGAAGAAGATATTTCAGGCTATATTCATTGCTGCAAATCTGTTTGTCATTGCAGCAATGATTTTTTGTGCATATACTACTTATTTGCCTCCGCAGACTTATCCTAACTGGTCGTATTTCGGACTTATCTTTCCCCTGTTCTTGTTTTTGGACGTGGCTTTTGTCATATTTTGGCTTATCTTTAAGTTGAAGCTTGTTGTGCTGCCTTTAGCCGGAATCCTTATATGTATCGGGGCGGTGAGGGCATATTTCCCCATCAATATACCTCAGACACCTCCGGAAAATGCCATTAAGGTGCTGTCTTATAATGTATTGCATTTTGGGGAAAATTCTCGTACGGATTTTGAGGAGAATCCGATACTCAACTATATCTTGCAGAGCGGGGCTGATATTGTTTGTTTGCAGGAAGCGAGTTCGTATGACATGGAACGCGTGAAGGGAGATATTGAACGTGTTTATCCATTTAAAGAACTTGAGAAGAGCAGAATGACTGTCTCTGTTCTTCTTTCTAAGTATCCGATACTCAGCCGTATGGAAATAGACTATCCTTCGGAAACGAACAGCAGTTTTGCGTATGAGGTTCTGATTGGAAAGGACACGGTGCTTGTTATAAATAATCATTTGGAATCATATAAGCTTAATGATGACGACAAGCAGCAGTATAAACAGATTATCAAGAATCCGGAAAGTGAGGATGTGGAGGAGAAATACAATTCGCTGGTGGCAAAGATTGTGAAAGCTACAGCAATACGCGGAGCGCAAGCAGATTCTGTGGCCGCTTTTGTGGAACGTAGTCACCATAAATACATTATATCTTGTGGCGATTTCAACGACTCGCCAGTATCGTATGTCCATCATTCCATGACGAGAAATCTGAAAGATGCTTACACTTGCTCCGGAAATGGCCCGGGACTTTCATATAACAGGAATGGAATGTATTTCAGGCTTGACAATATTCTTGTAAGTGATGGTTTTGTCCCTTATGGGGCTGTGGTTGACAGGAAAATAAAGGCGAGTGACCATTATCCCATATCTTGCTACCTGAAAATGGAATGACAGAATGAAAAAACATACCAAAGATATTTAATTTATAAAAAAAGCATTATCTTTGCAAAATTGAAAGGCACAGCATGTCTTGGAAATAAAAAATCAAATAACAAAATTATAAATTATCAACAAAATGCAAAACAAAGGATTTGTAAAGTTCTTGGCAGTGGCGCTTACTCTGATTTGCCTCTTCTATCTTTCGTTCTCTGTTGCTACAAGCTACGTTGAGAAGCAGGCAGCCGGAATGAACGAGAAAGATGCAGAGGCATATCTGGATTCGTTGAACACGACTCCATTCTATCTCGGAAGCTACACGCTGAAAGATTGCCGTGAAACAGCCATTGGTCTTGGTTTGGACCTTAAGGGCGGTATGAACGTCATTCTTGAGGTGTCTGTTCCGGAGGTTATCAAGACGCTTGCTGACCACAAGACTGATCCCGCTTTTCTGCAGTCGGTAGAGGAGGCACAGAAACTCTCAGCAGAAAGTCAGGACGATTTTATCACATTATTTGTCAATGCCTACAAAAAAAATGCTCCGGGAAGCAACTTGGCTTCTATCTTCGCTACCCAGCAGCTTAAAGGCAAGGTGAACACAAACAGCACGGACAGTGAAGTGGAGAAAGTGCTTCGTACTGCTGTCAATGAAGCTGTGGACAATTCTTTTAATGTGTTGCGTACACGTATTGACCGTTTTGGTGTTGTTCAGCCGAACATCCAGAAAATCGAAGGTCAGTCGGGACGTATCATGGTGGAATTGCCAGGTATCAAAGAACCTGAGCGTGTACGTAAGCTTCTTCAGGGTAGTGCAAATCTTGAGTTCTGGGAAACATACGATACTCAGGTGGTATTGCCTTATCTGAATCAGCTCAATGCTGCTTTGCGTGCAGGAAGCAAGACTGAGACCGTTGTTGCAGATTCGAGTGCAGTGGCTGCAGATTCTACAGAGGTAGAGAATCAGGTTGCAGAAGTTGCTGATACTGCAAATAGCGCAAGTTCTCTCCTTTCTCAGGTTTCCAGTGGCGACAATGCTGCAAAGACTGCTAACAAGTCTGCTGACGCTGTGGAGGCAATGAAAGCGGAGAATCCTCTGTTTGCAATGCTTCAACCTATACAGGGCAATGCCGGATGTATGGTAGGCTATGCTGTTGCTTCTGATACTGCTGAAATCAATTCACTTGTCAATTCTGCTGTGGCAAAAGAAATATTTCCTGTTGATTTGAGCCTTAAATGGGGTGTGAAATCTGAAGATAAGGCAGGAAAGGTCTTTGCTCTCTATGCAATAAAGACAACTGGTAAGAATGGACGCGCTCCACTGGAAGGTGAAGTGGTGATTGAAGCAAAGGACGAGTTTGACCAGTATGGAAATCCTTGTGTTTCAATGAAGATGAATACAGAAGGTGCACGCAAGTGGTCTGCTCTCACTGAGGCAAACGTAAACCATGCGATAGCAATTGTTCTGGACAACTATGTGTATAGTGCGCCTAATGTAAAGGGTAAGATTGACGGTGGAAGTTCTCAGATTTCTGGCAACTTCACTACCAACGATACAAAGGACCTTGCCAACGTTCTTGAGTCTGGTAAGATGCCTGCACCTGCACAGATTGTACAGGAAGATATTGTAGGTCCTACTTTGGGACAGGAGTCTATCAACAAAGGTTTCATGTCTTTCATTGTCGCATTTGTAATCCTTATGGTTTACATGTGCGTAATGTACGGATTCAAGCCGGGTATGGTGGCAAATATGGCTCTTGTGCTTAACTTCTTCTTTACTATTGGTATTCTTACTTCTCTACAGGCAGCGCTGACAATGTCCGGTATTGCCGGTATGGTGTTGTCTTTAGGTATGGCTGTGGATGCAAACGTGCTGATATATGAGCGTACAAAAGAAGAAATGAAAGCCGGTAAGAATATTAAGAGTGCCGTAGCTGCCGGATATAGCAACGCTTTCTCTGCTATATTCGACTCAAACCTTACCTCTATTATTACAGGTGTTATCCTTTATAACTTTGGTACAGGCCCTATCAAGGGATTCGCGACAACTCTCATCATTGGTATTGTATGTTCATTCTTTACTGCCGTATGGCTCACTCGTATTGTATATGAGCATTTCTTGAATAAGAACAAGTGGCAGAATCTTACTTTCACAACAAGTATTTCAAGAAACTTTGCACAGGATACCCATTATAACTTTATGGCTTCATACAAGAAGTCGTTTACATGTTTCGGTGTGATTCTTGTAATCAGCCTTGTTTCATTGTTTGTTCGTGGACTTAGCCAGTCTATTGACTTTACCGGAGGACGTAACTTCAAGGTTGAATTTGTCAATGAAGTTCAGCCGGAACGTATCAATGAGATTCTTCGCAATAAATTCACCGCAAATGTGGCTGAGGGCGAGAATGTGAATGTCCAGGCTATTGCAATCGGTACTGACCATAAGACTATACGTGTGACTACGAACTATCGTATTAAAGAGAACGGTGCAGATATTGACTCAGAGATTGAAAACATGCTTTACGAGGCATTTGTAGAAGCAGGAATTGTAGATAAGTCTGTTTCTGCAGAACGCTTCCTTAACCGTGATGACCGTGCGGGAGGTTCTATTATCAGTTCACAGAAAGTGGGACCTTCAATAGCTGAAGACATCACATACGGTGCTATCTGGTCTGTGATACTTGCTCTTATTGCAATATTCGTGTATATTTTGATACGTTTCCGTAATGTAGCATATTCAGTAGGTTCTGTAACTGCACTTACAATAGATACATTGCTTATCATCGGTGCATATTCAATATGCTATGGCTGGATTGGTTTCTCTCTTGAAATAGATCAGACATTTATCGGTGCAATTCTTACAGCTATCGGTTATTCTATCAACGACAAGGTGGTAATCTTCGACCGTATCCGTGAGAACTTCACATTGTATCCGAAGCGTGACCACCAGCGTCTGTTCAATGAATCATTAAATTCTACATTGGCGCGTACAATAAACACTTCAGTTTCAACGCTCATCGTATTGCTCTGTATCTTCGTCCTTGGTGGCGACAGTATTCGAAGCTTTGCATTTGCCATGATTCTTGGTGTGGTTATAGGTACACTGTCTTCAATATTCATTGCAGCTCCTACCGCTTATCTTGTGATGGGACGTCGTATAAAGGAGACGGAAGACGCTGTAGAACCTGTACAATGATATAGATTCTTTGAGCTTTATAAATAAAAGGAAAAACAAATGTCGATTTATCTTGAGATCGGCATTTGTTTTTTTATTCTTTCACAGATAGATATCCTTTTGCGCGGATATAGATTCTTTTTGTAAAGATAGATTCTTCTTTTATACGAGTAGATTCTCTTTTGCATGGATGAGATTATTCTTTGCGCAAGTAGATTTTCTTGTACACATTATTTTTAGAAAAGAATATAGAACCAATAATTATTTAGTTGTAATATGCAGAAGATAAAGGCTGCCATTGTTGGATATGGCAATATAGGAAAGTACACACTTGAAGCACTTCAAGTGTCACCTGATTTTGAATGTGTGGGAGTTGTTCGCCGTAACGGCGACTTGAACAAGCCTGCGGAGTTTGCCGGGATTCCTGTTGTGAAGAGCATCAAAGAGCTTGAAGGTGTGGATGTGGCAATTCTTGCTACTCCTACACGTAAGGTGGAGGAATACGCAAAGGAATGTCTGGCATTGGGCATCAACACAGTGGATAGCTTTGATATTCACACACAGATTGTGGAACTTCGTCGTACACTCGATGAAGTGGCAAAGAAGCATGGAGCCGTTTCTGTTATATCGGCTGGATGGGACCCGGGAAGTGACTCTATCGTCCGTACACTCATGCAGAGCCTTGCCCCTAAAGGCATCAGCTACACCAATTTCGGTCCGGGACGCTCAATGGGACATTCTGTGGCTGTTCGTGCGATAGAAGGTGTAAAAGACGCTTTGAGCATGACTATTCCTGTAGGTACAGGCATTCATCGCCGTATGGTATATGTGGAGCTTGAAGAAGGGTATGATTTCAATACCGTAGCTGCGGCAATTAAGGCAGACCCTTATTTTGTGAATGATGAGACCCATGTTCAGCAGGTTGCTTCTGTTGATGAACTCAATGATGTAGGACATGGAGTGAACCTTGTCCGCAAGGGTGTTTCCGGAAAGACACATAACCAGCTGTTCGAGTTCAATATGAAGATTAACAATCCTGCTCTTACGGCACAAGTACTTGTGAATGTCGCTCGTGCCTCTATGCGTCAGCAGCCGGGAGCCTACACCATGATTGAAATTCCGGTCATAGACATGCTTCCGGGCGACCGTGAGGAGCTTATCAGACATTTGGTATAGTAATAGTAACTTCTATATATAAGATAGATATATAGAGAAAACACGGGCAATGATTGACCAAGCCTGATAAAGATTTCCTCTCTGTGTAAGAAGTTGGGATATATAAAGAACAGGTTCTGTGAGATTTCCATACGGCAATCTTGCAGAGCCTGTTCTTTTTGTCACTACTGTCTGCGGCAGAAATTGCCACAGCAATAATGTTCCTGCTTTATTTGTCGCTCTCCTTTTTGTCGGAGAAAGCTTGTTTATTCATCATTGTCGCGACGGAAAGGACGTCCTTCACTGTCAAATCCCCATTTGTTTTTGCGTTCATCGCGCCCTTTACCATCCCGTCTGTCGCGGTCGTTCCTACGATTCCGGTCGTCATACTTCTTGTCGCCGTACTTCCTGTCTCGGTTGTATGCACCGCCCTCTTTGTCGTAAGACCTTCTTTCACCGTCATACGGCTTGCGATTGCGCTCAAACGGTTTCCTGTCCCTATCCGATGATTTCCTATCTTTGTCAAATGAATTGCGGTCTTTGCTGAAAGACTTGCGATCTTCCTCGAATGATTTTGAGGAACTTTTGCGCTCATCCCAAGAACCCGCTTTGCGGTCTCCCCATTTGAAGGCACGTCGGTCAAGCTCCGTATTCTCATTGTCTTTGTAGAAGTCGAAAGAACCCTTCTTCGTGCGGTCAAAACTCTTCTTATCCTTCTCGAAAGGTTTGCGGGAATTATAAGGGCGGCTCTTGAAGTAATGGTCGTCATCATTGAAACCACGTTTGCCCTCATAGTCCTCATCTTCATCGTCCTCGCGGCGGCGATGAGGTTTGAACTTCATGTTGTGCATACGTTCATCCTCGCTCTTGATGTCAAGCCCTTCCTCGCGTCTTTCGCTGAGTTTGCCGTCGAATATCTGATATTTGCGGAACTCGCATTCCAATGCACCGTTAAGCAGCGCATAGCGTGTAGATGGACGCATACCGATTTTGGCAAAACATTCGTCGCGATAGCTGAGCACCCATGCATCGTTTCCTACGAATGCGTGTTTCAGACGCTCGCCGATGGTCTCATAAAGCCCGAGGAGGTCGTCTGTAGTTATGCGCTCACCGTATGGAGGATTGGTAATCATCACAGCCTTCTCCATCGGCTGCTCAAACTCGTAGAAGTCGCGCTGCGTAATATCTACAACCTTGTTCACACCGGCAGAACGGGCATTGTCCATCGCTATAGCCACAGCCTGACGATTGATGTCGTAGCCGTAAATCTTGTGGTCGAAATCACGCTCCTGTGAGTCGTCGTTATATATCTTGTCGAACAAGTCTTCATCGAAGTCCTTCCATTTCTCAAACGCAAACTCTTTGCGGAACACACCGGGATAGATGTTCATGGCGATGAGTGCCGCTTCTATCAGGATGGTTCCCGAACCGCACATCGGGTCAATAAGGTCGCATTCTCCGTTCCATCCCGAGAGCATAATCATTCCCGCTGCAAGCACCTCATTGAGAGGAGCAGGCACAGTTCCCGTGCGATAGCCGCGCTGGTGCAAGCTTTCTCCCGAACTGTCGAGAGATATGGTCACATCGTTGTCTGCTATATGGATGTTTATTCTGATGTCCGGATTAGTGATGCTTACGTTAGGACGATCACCCGTCTTTTCGCGGAAATAGTCAGCGATGCCGTCCTTCACTCTGTATGCCGCAAACTTCGAATGGCGGAATTTCTCGGAAAATACAACTGCGTCAACAAGGAAAGTGTTACTGCAATCCATATACTGCTCCCAATTCATCTTCTTCACCACATCATAAACCTCGTCCGCATCCTCCGCTGTGAAGTGTCGTATGGGTTTCAACACCTTGACCGCTGTACGAAGGCAGAAGTTTGCCCTGTATAACATTTCCTTGTCGCCGGTGAATGAAACCATCCGCCTTCCTATCTCGATATTATTGGCGCCCAGTTCTGTTATTTCCTTTGCAAGCACTTCCTCCAATCCTTGAAATGTCTTTGCAATAATCTTAAATTCTTGTGTTTCCACGTCGTTTTAATATTTTTGTTTTTTTAGTTGACAAATAAATGAGTAGGCAGACGATGAGCTGATGAAAATCCTTTCCGTCTTGCTCGTTCCGTTCAGCCTTTTCTATTTAATTCTTTCTCTTTTTGGGGGAACGAATGAGACTGTTTTTCATCTCCTCTGCACCACTCTGCCGTTAGCCGGCACATCCTCTGTCACCCAGATGTTTCCGCCAATGGTCGCTCCCCTCCCTATCGTTATGCGTCCGAGAATGGTCGCGTTGGAATAGACAATTACATTATCCTCCAGTATAGGGTGGCGCGCAATACCTTTAATCGGATTCCCTTCTTCGTCGAGAGGAAAGCTTTTTGCCCCCAATGTAACTCCCTGATATAGCTTTACATTGTTGCCGATGACACATGTCTCGCCGATAACCACACCTGTGCCATGGTCAATGGTGAAGTACTCGCCGATAGTGGCTCCCGGATGGATGTCGATACCCGTTTCTGAGTGCGCCATTTCCGTGAGTATTCGCGGAATGAGCGGTATGCCAAGCATAAGAAGCTCATGGGCGATGCGGTAGTTTGTCAATGCCTTTATCACTGGATAGCAACTGATAATCTCTCCGTGGCTTTTGGCTGCCGGGTCGCCATTGTATGCAGCGATTACATCCGTTGCCAGCATTCTGCGTATCTCCGGCAATCGGCTGATGAACTCCGTTGCCAGTCGGCCGCTTTGCGTATCGGCAGAGTCCGCCTTCCCACAGCCAAACATGTCGTGCCGCTCAAAGGCAAGCCCCGCACGAATCTGCTCGGAAAGCAAATCATGCAGCCGCTCTACGTTCACGCCCAGATGATATTTAAGGGTGTGAGCATTGACGCAGGAATTACCATAATAGCCGGGAAATATGACGGAGCGGGCAATGTTGACAATCTCGCATAAAATCTTGCCCGACGGCAGAGAAATGCCTTCGCGATGCTGATGAAACAAGTCTTTGTATGAGGCCGGTTCCGAAAGCCGGTCAACAGTTTCTGTCAGTATATCGTTAAAGTGCTGTGAACTCATAATTTTGTGTCAGTAAATGCAAAACCACCAATCCTGCCTTGTCCATATTCGGATGGTGCAGAATCTGCTGCAAAAATAGTCAAAAAAGATACACCTGAAAAATAATCTGCCGTTTTATCTTCTGTTTAGGAGTAAAATAATTCGGCTTTCCTTGCTTCGGAATGGGTAATGGCAATAGTTTTTTTCTCAAATGCGTATATACATGTCTATTCATTAGGTTTTCAACCGTTTCTACTTGCATTTGGTTTCATTATTCTATTTAATTTTTTGTGTTGTTTCGGCCAATTTGCAATGCCTCATAAAAATTTTTTTGACATCGCTTTTTTGAGGGGTATCTGATTTTGATAAAATGGTGGGAATTTTTGTGATTTGCTTTTGTTTTGTATGTTTTTGCGCTTATTTGCTGTCTTTCTGATTTTGTCAAATGTTAAAATCCCAAGCCCTCTGGCACGCGTCAAAATGAAGCACACCG
>X363_Desmarests_Spiny_Pocket_Mouse__coassemble_536_pt1 | contig 22311 bp, 18 predicted proteins | sample X363_Desmarests_Spiny_Pocket_Mouse__metabat2_low_PE_006 | metagenome-assembled genome bin X363_Desmarests_Spiny_Pocket_Mouse
CTTATATCCAAACAAAAATTTTCGTCTTTTCGTCCTCAACCAAAAATCGGTTCAAATGTTAAATTTTCATTTTGAGCGAAAATATCATTTTGTCACTTGAAAAAAGTGACATTTTTAGCAGTCTTTGGCTGTTTTAGCAGACATATTCAAAAATCCGAGGCACAATATTTCTCCTATATTGCCAAAGTTAAACTATCTTTGCCGCAGAAATCTTATCAGACATTAAGAATACTTGTGTATCAACCTTAATTATCACATCATGTCCACTCCATTTTTCAAATTCAAGAAGTTCACGATTTGGCACGACAAATGCGGAATGAAAGTCGGTACCGACGGTGTTTTGCTTGGCGCATGGTGCAATGTGTCAGAAGCCAAAAGCGCACTTGATATCGGCACCGGAAGCGGGCTGATATCGCTGATGATGGCACAACGGAATCCGGCTCTGTCTATCGATGCCATAGACATTGACTCCAGTGCAGTGAATCAAGCCATCGAAAACGTAAAAAGTTCCATTTTTTCAAATCGCATAAAGGTCATCCAGTGCGATATAACTAAGGTTGGCAATGGCAACTGTCATGATTTGGCAGACAAATATGCGCTGATAGTCAGCAATCCTCCCTTCTATGGAGAGAATGTATATTCATCGGACAGACAACGTAACAATGCCCGCCACACTTCTTCGCTGCCTTTCAGTTTGCTGATAGAGAAAAGTTCCGCTCTGCTTGACGATGACGGAGAATTTGACGTGATAATACCATTCGGTTCTGCACCGGAGTTCATATCTATTGCAGCCATGCACGGACTCTATCTGTCACGAAGAACTAACGTAAAAGATTCCGTTACCAAACCGCTCAAACGTTCATTGCTTGCCTTCACAAAGCATCCGGTCTGTACGGAACAGTCTGAATTATGTCTGCGCGAAGCGGACAACCAATACTCTGCTGCATACCGGGAATTAACAAAAGACTTTTATCTTTTCATCTGACATGCACCGGCTTCGCCTCCAACCTACGGTGAACATTCCGGGCATGTCATCCACTATGACTTTTTCTCTACATAAAATCATCCGCTGCAGAGCCAGTTTATTCTGACTCTACAGCGGATGAAATATCCATTAATATGCCCTTCTTATTTCTTTCTCGGGCAATCAACTATCAATATAGAAAAGAGTATCAGCTGCCACGACAGGCATATAAAGCCTAAAGTTGCCACACCTTGCCCATGTATAACAGCGTAACTCGTTCTAAAAAGCTTATTTATTTACCTGATACTTTGTACATCCATCCTTGAAGAAACCGACAATCTGTTTTGCAGCGGCAATACCTGCATTTACATTTGCTTCGGCAGTCTGAGCACCCATCTTCTTAGGAGTTGAGAAATAACGTCCCTCCATCTTGGCAAACTCTGCATCTGCATCCGGTTTTATGTCAGTCACATATCTGAGGTCTGTCCGCTCTGACATCAGTTCGAGAAGTCCCGGTTCGTCAATAACCTCCTTACGTGCTGTATTTACAAGCACAGCTCCCTTCTTCATCTTTCCGACAAGAGCCTTGTTTATGCTCTGCTTCGTTTCCGGAGTAACAGGGATATGCAGACTCACAATATCACATAATTCAAAAAGTTCATCCTGACTGTTTGCGGCATGTACACCGGCTGCCTCTATGGCATCTGTCGGGCAAAAAGCATCGTAGGCATACACATCCATGCCGAATCCCTTTGCAATTCTCGCCACATTGCGACCTACATTACCGAAAGCAAGGATTCCTAACTTCTTGCCCATCAACTCTGTACCGGCTTTTCCGTTATAGAAACCACGCACGGCGAACACAAGAAGTCCGAACACAAGCTCTGCAACAGCATTGGCATTCTGTCCCGGTGTATTCATTACGACTACACCGTGTGCCGTAGCCGCCTCAAGATCCACATTGTCATACCCTGCACCGGCACGGACAACAATCTTCAGCTGTTTTGCCGCATCCAACACTTCAGCGTCAATTTTGTCTGAGCGTATGATAACAGCGTCAACATCAGCCACAGCCTCCAGCAACTGTGCTTTTTCCGTATATTTCTCAAGCATGGCAAGTTCATAGCCTGCCGCTTCAATCTCCTTTCTTATACCTTCCACTGCCACAGCAGCAAAAGGTTTCTCTGTTGCTATAAGTACTTTCATATCTTTCAGTCGGATTAATTAATGAGCCTTTTCAAACTGCTGCATACACTCTACAAGTGCTTTCACTCCTTCAACGCTCATTGCGTTATAGCAACTTGCACGGAATCCACCGACAGAACGATGACCCTTAACTCCCACCATGCCACAATCTGTAGCGAACTTCAAGAACTCTGCTTCAAGCTCTTTGTATTCGTCCTTCATGACGAAACAGAGGTTCATCACAGACCTGTCTTCTTCATTAGCTGTTCCACGGAACAATCTGTTGCGGTCGATTTCCGAATACAGAATGTTCGCACGCTCATTCGCACGGCGATCCATTTCTTTCACACCACCCTGCGACTTAATCCAACGCAGATTCTGCATGGCACAATATATAGGAACTACAGGCGGAGTGTTGAACATACTTCCTTTATCTACGTGTGTACGATAGTCCAGCATCGTAGGAATCTGACGGCTAACCTTTCCGAGAGCGTCATCTTTGACGATAACGAAAGTGACTCCAGCCATTGACAAATTCTTCTGTGCACCTCCATAAATGCAGTTGTACTTGCTTACATCTACCGGACGGCTGAATATATCCGACGACATGTCTGCAATCATCGGTACCGGAGAATCAAGTTCCTTGCGAATCTCTGTACCGTAGATTGTATTGTTAGTCGTAATATGGAAGTAGTCAGCATCAGCAGGAACAGTATAATCCTTCGGAATATAAGTATATGTTGACTCTGCTGAAGAAGCAACCTCTACTACGTCACCGAACAGTTTAGCCTCTTTCATTGCCTTCTTTGCCCACACACCTGTATTAAGATAGGCAGCTTTCTTTTCAAGGAAGTTATAAGGAATCATGCAGAACTCAAGGCTCGCACCGCCACCAAGGAACAAGACTGAATATCCCTCCGGAATTTCAAGCAATTCCTTGAAAAGAGCCACGGCTTCATCTACTACAGGTTGAAAATCCTTTGCACGATGGCTGATTTCCATCAGCGAAAGTCCTGAGCCGTTAAAATCAAGACAAGCATTTGCTGTGGCTTCAATCACCTCACGCGGAAGAATAGAAGGTCCCGCATTAAAATTGTACTTTTTCATATCTATTTCCATTATTATTAATAAATATCTTAAAAGCAAACATCTGTTCTAACCAATCTTCACAACAGAATAAAGAACATTCGTTAGTAGAGGTCGCTTTCAAAAACAGGGCAAAAATAAGCAATTCATTTTGTTAAAGCAATAATAAGGATATAAAAATGACAAGTAATCGGCATTTTTACTTGACATTTTTCAACATTAAAGGCGAAACTCCGACTTTAAGTAAGCAACCGTCCTGCTTATTCTATCTTGGTTTCCGGTTTAAGAGGCCCATAGAAATAGGAAGCAGTAGCGCCACCATCAACAAGAAAATCGGCTCCCGTAATAAATGCTCCCTGCGGACTCATCAGCAATGCAGCCACATTTGCCACCTCGTCAGCAGTACCGGGACGTCCGGCAGGGCACTTGGCAAACATGTTCTTATAGAAATCGCCGCGCGGACCGTTGAACTCATCAAGAGCTAACGGTGTAACAATGATGCCCGGAGAAATAGAATTGATACGCGCACACCGCCGTCCCCATTTCACAGACTCTGCCATCACACGCTTCACATTGCATCGTTTCGCCATTTGATAAGCATGTAGCGTATCGCGGATATTCTGCGGCTGTAGCATATCAAGCGAGAGAAGTTCTTCTGTAGGCACCATCGCCAACTGTTCATCCTTCTCGGGAGTAAGAGCCGGCATACGGTGTCCGGACTGACTGGAAATCGTCACACCCACACCGCCGGGCTTGATAACTTTACCAACTTCCTCGAGCAACACTGCCGTACCATACAAATCCACTCTGAGAATGGTTTCAATAGAAGCCTGACTGGGCGAGACACCGGCAGCATTTACCAGCATAGCTATCTCACCATACTGCTGCGCTTTTGCTATGAACGCGAGAATTGATTCGCGTGATGAGAGATCCATTTCCGATGCCACAGTATCGAAACCAGCCTTATTCATCGTATCAGAAATCCGCAAAGCATTCTCCAATTTCTTATCACCAATGACAATCTTCATTCCATAGCCCATGCGGCGAGCAATCGCCATACCAATCTGACCGGCACCGGTCAGCAACATTACATCTTTTTTATTCATTATTCATTCGTTTTTATTATCTGCCGCAAAAATAGCCACAATTCATGAAGACAAGATTAAACGGATTACAGATTCCGCTACCCCGATTACTTATTCTTATCAGTCACCGAATTTTTACATTTTGAAAATTCTTACCTTTGCAGCAGAAAAAGAGTTTCAATAAAAAGTTAGAAACAGATAGTCAACAAAAAATAGTAACTATACATCAAAAAGACATACAAAAAAACTATGGAAGAGTTCAGAATAGACATGCGCAAGCCTGAAGAGGCAGACCCGGCAGAAAGCATCCGTTGTGCGCAATTATGCTTCAAAATCAATCACACGATGCCATACACCCCGGAATATAACGCTCTGATAAAAGAGTTGTTTTTAAACAACATCGGTGAAAACAGCCGTATGATGCCACCAATGACGGTTGTACGCGGAAACAATGTGAGAATCGGCAAGAATGTAGTGGTCATGAACAACTCGCTCTTTATGGCGGCAGGTGGAATTACCATCGAAGACGATGTGCTTGTTGCCGCCAATGTTCAGCTCATATCCAACAACCACGACCTGTACGACCATCAAGTTCTTACTTGCAAGCCTGTGTTGCTGAAACGTAATTGTTGGATCGGTGCCGGCGCGACCATCCTACCCGGCATAACAGTAGGCGAAAATGCGGTAGTTGCCGCCGGAGCAGTGGTTACAAAAGATGTGGAAGACAACACCGTTGTTGGAGGTAATCCAGCAAAAATAATCAAACGGTTGTAAGCCTCTCTATGTAACAAAATCATTGCTGCTCAAGTAGGTGTATTCAATGTTTTTAAGGGATTGCATTTGCAGACTTCTATATCGCAAATGCAACCCCTTAATTAATACATCCTTAAAAAGGCTATCAAGTAGTTTCTGATATGCTTTTCAAGCCTACACTTTTCCGGACGAATAACTGTTGCCAACATACATTTTTTCGGACGAATAGTAAAATGTATTCCGCACTTTTTCGGACGAACACAGCATCCTTTTGTTAAACAAATGCGCACAACAATGTACCAAGACAAAAGATATCGTAATGCAACTACAATCACCCATAGTAGAGATACAGCCCATCTGCAGAAGACCTTTCCAACAGAATATGCCCATTTAAAACATAAAACATACCCACTTAAATCCGAAATCAGTCTATATAACGGACATATCCTTCCTTACGTGGCTTAGGTGCGGGCAGTTCTTTCGCCGGATAGCCGATGATGCAATGAGCTATTCCCTCGTAATCACCTTCTATCCCCCACTCCTTCAACAGTTTTTTGCCTTCTTCGCTCTCAAACTCCTCTTTCGCACGGTGAATCCAGCAAGAGCCGAGACCAAGGGAATGGGCTGCATTCATGAGATTTGCCATGACGAGCGAACCGTCATACCGATAAGTAGGAAAGGATTTGTCCGCAAGCACAACCATTACGACCGGCGCACCATAGAAAGGATCAGAGTTAGTTCCAAGTATGGCAGCATTCATAGCTGAAAGTTTATCACGCAGTTCCTTGTTCGACACCACCACAATCAACGGACTTTGCCTGTTCATGCCTGTCGGAGCGTATGTACCAGCCTTGACAATCTCCTCAATCAAGTCACGAGATACTGCATCCGACTTGTATGCCTTTACACTACGTCTTGTAACGAGAGACTCTATTGTTTCGTTCATCATCTTATAAAATTAGTTTTTTGAGGTTGTTCTCTTTCCGGATAGCCCACACCGGCTTTCTTCCCGGCTTCAAGATTATGCAGGAGCCATGCCATATTGCGTCCGAGCGTGCGCATCGTCTGCAACCCTTCGGCATCACGACGAGCTTCCTCCGGAGTGTTGCCATGTATCTGATTCCAGTACTGAGAGCCTACAACGAGCATCTGGCTTATGGTGAAATACTTGTTGAGCTGATCAAAAGCCGCACTGGCACCTCCACGACGACAGCTGACGACCGCAGCAGCCGGTTTCAACATGAACTTGGATGTACGTCCATAGAAAGCGCGATCCATGAACGAAGTTATCGCACCTGATGCCGCGGCATAATGAACAGGAGACCCGAACACAAAAGCATCAGCCTCCTCTGCCTTTGCAATAAACTCATTCACCTTGTCATCGATGAAACATTTGCCTGTCTGTGAGCAGTTTCCACAAGCAATGCAGCCGGATATGGGTTTATTGCCCAACCAGAATATTTCGGTCTCTATACCTGCCTTGTTCAGCTCTGAAGCCACTTCGCAAAGTGCCACATACGTACATCCTTCCTTATGAGGACTACCATTCACCAAAAGAGTTTTCATATTTATAAGTTTTTTCTGATTTGACTTATCAAAGGACAAAGGTACGAAAAAAACAAATATGGCAGTATAATATGTCAGATGTGAATGTATTCGACAAAATCCTCCGGGCATAACAAACTTATGCAGATACTTTCGACAGATTCCTAAAAACAGCAAAAATGCAGCTTTTTAAAATGACAAAATGATATTTTCGCCCAAAATGAAAATTTAACACTTGATGCAATTTTTTGTTGGCGGCAAAGAGACAAAAAATCCGCACCGAAGATAAACTATTGATAATCAATCAAATATAAAATTCATCAAAACACTCAAAAAAGTTCGCCGAACGCAATTTTTTGAAGATTTTGAATATTCTGATAATCTATTGATTACTAATACATTACAATAAAATTCACTATTTTCACTCTCAAGAGCCACTTCAAGCTCACTCACTTTTCAATTCTTGTTCAAAGAACCTTCCAAAGCCGCGGATTATACATTTATTAACATTTTAGCCGAAACAAACAGTCTTTTTCTCCGCTTCCCACTGTTTGTTTCTTTTCAGCGCACTGTTTTTTTCTTCGCAGCGCACAGTGAGAGAAATTCTACTGCGCTGCAAATAAAATTGCAGTGCGCTGAAAATGTGACGACAGTGCGCTGAAAATTTGAAAACTTAGTAGTTTTTTCCTAAGAACTCTTCGCAGGGGATAAATAAATGTAAAAGAGCCATTCCAAAATGAAACACTATTTCACATTTCACAGAGCCTTCAGAAAATACACACAGAATCCCCGTTCTTCGAGAAAAGTTCATCGCGCTTCATTTTGAAGCGTTCCAGAGGGCTTGGAATTTTAACATTTGACAAAATCAGAAAGATAGTATTATAACATAAATTAAAGCAAAAAGATTTTATTCGTCCAGAATCAATATCATTTTATCAAAACAAGGCACCCTCAAAAAAAGCATATTCAAAATTTTTGTTATGGGAGCCATTTTCACCTCTGAAAGAGTTAAAAAGAGAACAAGAATACAATAAAGAAATCATTGTAGTTGAGCATTCAGATTGTTTTTATTATTTTTGCAGGGAAATATACCGTAAAATAAAGAAACAATTAAAAACATCATAGTATGAAAAAACTAATGTTTGCCGTAATGGTCGCAATCTTACCGGTTATGGCGAGTGCACAAAGCGAGGGTTTGTTTGCCAGAAAAAAGATAAAAACCCAACAAGACATGTCAGCCTATCTGTATGGCGCAGTGAAAGAAGAAAACGGCAAGGTCGTTTTCAAAAAAACAATTGCAGTTCCGGGAAAGTCGAAAAAAGCCATATTCCAGTCCGTCATGCAATGGGCAAACCTTCGTTATCAGCCGGAAGTGTCGCATGGCGAATGGAGCGATGCTGATTTTTACAAGAACTATGAGTATGCCACAATAAAGAGCGCGGACGAAGCCACAGGAACAATTGTTTGCAGAGGCGATGAAGAAGTGGTATTCTCTAACAAAACACTGTCGAAAGACTTTTGCAGAATGAACTACAACCTGATTGTTGAGATTAAGGACAACGAGGTGACCGCCACTGTCACCAACATATCCTATCAATATTCGCTCTCGGAAACTCCGGAACGCATTGCGGCAGAAGACTGGATTACAGACAAAGAAGCCATTAACAAAAAAGGTCAGCTCATGCGCATAAGCGGAAAATTCCGTGTCAAGACAATAGACATCACCAATGAGCTGTTCAAAGAAATTACAGAATCTGTAACAAAATGAAAACAGAAGATATTGACAAAATCATAGCAGAAGCATTAGAGGAAGAGAAAAAAGGCAGAAAGGGACACAAGAGACGAGGTAATTCTGCAAACATACGCAATGCCCGCAAAATATTGAACATTCTTTTTATGACAGGCTTCATTGCAGCAGTCATCATATATTTTGCATGTCCGGAACAAAGAGTCTTGTTTTTCTGCACCGGCTTCGGAGCAATGCTGCTCAAGATTGTAGAATTTTGTCTAAGATTCATGTTCTGAGAATTATAACAACATTTTTTCACGAATCCATGCATGGCATGTATTGAGCCTCCCTTTTATGCGATTTTCTTCAGGCATCTTGACGACGGGAGAAAATCGCATAAATTGATGATGCAGTCGCAGCTGTCTTCATTGCATACGATTCGTAACTTTTAATGAGAGGAATACTATTTACCCCTGCAATGTGGTACTCACGTTTATCACATATTCAAATGACATCACACAAAAAACAGTATAAAACACGAAGAGCGGCAGTGCTGCTGTTGGCTCTGCTCAGTCCGCTTGCCATTCATGCCCAGCGCATCATCGGTGAACTCGAAAGCAACAGTGACGGCGACATGATGTTCGGCAACGACACGACAGACCTTGACAGCAACGGAAAGAAGAAAAAAAAGACTGTTCCTGTCGATGTCCGTGCATGGACTATTGACGAGATATTCGGCGACAGGACACCGACGGACGTGGATACGCTTCACCACCAATACCAGAACAACGACCTGACAGAAGGGTTGAACGGACATTACAATCATTTGGGCAATCTCGGTTCTCCTCGTCTGTCACGCATTTTCATGGAGCGCGACGAGCAGCCACAGTTCATCTTCACATATCCTTTAGACCAGTTTTTGAAACCGACAAGCGACTTTCGCTTCTACAACACCAAGTCGCCCTTCATGAACCTTGCGTACAACTTCTGCGGTTCAAAGGAGACAGGAGACGATCATTTCAAGGCCATATACACAAACAATGTGAACAAGCAATTCAATTTCGGAGGTATCTTCGACTACATGTACGGACAGGGCTACTATGCCAACCAATCGACCTCGTTGATGAATGCCACAGCTTTTGCCTCCTATACGGGCGACAAATATAATCTGCATTTCTACTATATGCACAATTATATAAAGATGGCGGAAAACGGTGGAATAGAAGATGAAATGTATATCACTCGTCCGGAAGACTTGTCACAAAGCTATGCCACCAATGACATACCGACCATGCTCAACCAGACATGGAACAGGCAAGAACACGACATAATATTCCTGAACCATAAATACAACATCGGTTTTACGCGCACGGAAGGCGATTCTACGGACATGCACGAAGTGTTTGTTCCCGTCACAAGCATTTTCCACAGTCTGAAGATTCAGAAATATGCTCGCAGATACACCGCATACGAGACTCCGGAGCATTATCATTCTTATATGTATTTGCCCGGCGACTCAGCCGATGACCGTACAAGAAACTTTTCGGTGAAGACCATTGCCGGTCTGTCCTTATGCGAGGGCTTCAACAAATGGGCTGCTGCAGGGCTGGATGCATACGCAGGAGTAGAATACAACCGTTTCACCCTTCCCGACACCGTTCCGGATGCAGGGTTCGGTACATTAGCAAAAGGCAGGCAGACAAAGCTGAAAGAGGCGGAAACGAACCTGCTCGTGGGAGGAAGACTGTCGAAAGCACAGGGTAAAAGTCTGCACTATAATGTGGATGCAGAATTTGTGGTGGCTGGAGCAGACGCAGGCGACTTCACATTGAACGGACACGGAGAATTGAACATGCCGCTATTCAAAGACACGGTGCAGCTGGCGGTAAACGCTTACCTGAAGAATGTTACACCGGGATACTACTATGGCACATTCCACTCAAAACATGCATGGTGGGACATAGATGTGGCACAAGAGACAAGAACACGCATTGAAGGAGAACTGACAATCCCACAAACTCATACGCAAGTGAAAGTCGGGATAGAGAACATTAAGAACTACACCTATTTTGCCAACAATGGAACTCCGTATGTGGAAGACGGAGTTACAAAATACTCCAACAATGTGGCTCCGATGCAATGCGGCGAGAACATACAAGTGATAAGCGCAAACTTGTTGCAAAACTTCAAATTGGGAATTTTCCACCTCGACAACGATGTGACATTCCAGACCTGCAGCAACAAAGATGTCCTGCCGCTCCCTACTCTCTCACTTTATCATAATCTGTACATCACATTCAAGATTGCCAAAGTGTTGAGCTGCGAACTTGGGGCAGACGTAAAATACTTCACCGAATATTATGCGCCGGACTATTCTCCTGTAATCGGACAGTTTTGTTTGCAAAACCCGAACAATAAGGTGAAAATCGGAAATTATCCGCTGGTGAGCGTTTATGCCAACTTCGACTTGAAACGCACCCGGTTCTATATTCAATATTATCATGCCAATCAAGGAAGCGGAAGATATTTCTGGGCACCACGCTACCCTATGAATCCGGTAGGTGTGCATTTCGGTCTCAGCTGGAACTTCTACGATTAAACACACATCAAACAAGAAAAAGGGAGATACCATTTCATTCCATTGTGGTATCTCCCTTTTTCTGACATATCTGTCATATATACATTATATATAAGAAGCCGGAAATCTTATCCGACACGATGCCTGAAACGTCTATCCTATTTTGCTAATCTTCTTCAGCTTCTCATTGTCTATAATCTTAATCTTTCTGCCGTCAATGGCTATCAGTTTTTCTGCGGCAAATGCAGACAATGTACGTATGGCATTCGAAGTCGTCATATTCGATAGGCTGGCAAGATCTTCTCTCGACAAATATATGGACAAGGTTGCTCCGTCTTCCTCCAAGCCGTAGCTGTCAACAAGAAATAGCAAAGCTTCAGCCAGCCGTCCACGTATGTGTTTTTGGGTAAGGCTCACCGTCCTTTGGTCGGATATTCCCAAATCAATGGACAACTGCTTTACAAAAAACATGGAGAGCTTTATGTTCGTCTCCATCCACTTATACAGAATATCCATCGGAAGCTTACAAATCACTGTTGACTCAAATGTGGCGGCAGCAGTCACATAGTTCTGATTGGCGAAATAAGCTCTGTAGCCGAAAAATTCAACAGGTCTTATTACACGTATAATCTGAGTCCTTCCGCCCACACCGTCTTTATATACTTTTACTTTCCCACTTATCAGACACAACAAATACTGAGGTACATCACCTTCTTTATATATATCCTCATTCTTTTTGAATCTTTGTATCGACAGATTCTTTTGCAGCTCATCTCTTTGCTCGTCTGTAAGCAAACGCGCAATGACATCGAGATGACACATTATTTCCGACAGTGCTAAAGAATCTCTTTTTACCATTTCTGAATTTTTATAAAACTTCTACAAAGTTACGCTTATCTGCTAAAATCAACAAAACAGAAAGACTATTTTTCTGCTTTTAAACATATTTTTTTGCATCTAAGGCAAAAATAAATGATGTTTTTTTAACAAAAATCATTTTTCCATTGCTCACAAAACAGAAAATACCTATATTTGGAGTTAAATAATGACAAGAGTCATATTTGACAATTAAATGAAATGCAATTAATACCTTAAAATACAACTATGAGTTATTTACGTTTTGACAAAACCCTGATGACAAACTTGCAGGAGGCTCTTCCAAAAGAAATTCTCCGCACCAACAAGTCAGGTGCGTATTCATGTTCTTCAATAGTAGATTGCAATACGCGTAAATATCACGGTTTATTAGTTGTTCCGGTTCCGGAGCTTGATGACAACAATCATGTATTACTTTCTTCACTTGACGAGACAGTGATACAACATGGAGCAGAGTTCAATCTCGGTCTTCACAAGTATTCCGGAGGAACATTCAGTCCAAACGGACACAAATACATCCGTGAGTGTGAATGGGACAAGCTTCCGACAACAATATACAGAGTCGGCGGTGTTGTCTTGAAGAAAGAGAAAGTATTCCAGCATTTCGAGAATCGTATCTTGATACGCTATACTCTTCTGGATGCACATTCTGTAACCACACTGAGACTCCGTCCTTTCCTCGCATTCCGAAGCGTATGCCAATGTACACACGAGAACGGAGCCGTCAACTACAGCTACCAAGTAGTTGACAACGGAATAAAGACGTGCATGTACGAAGGGTATCCGGAACTTTACATGCAGCTGAACAAGAAGTCAGAGTTCCACTATTGCCCGAACTGGTACCGCGGAATAGAATATCCTAAAGAACAAGAATTAGGATATGACTTCACAGAAGACCTCTATGTTCCGGGGTATTTTGAATTTGAAATAAAGAAAGGAGAAAGCATTGTGTTCTCTGCCGGTATCGAGGAACTCTCAACACGTTCCTTGAAAAAATTATTCGACACAGAATATAATGTACACGTTTCACGCGACAGTTTCCACTCATGCCTTGTAAATGCAGCACACCAGTTCCATTATGAGAAGAATAATGAGAACTATATCATTGCGGGCTATCCGTGGTTCAAATGCCGCGCACGAGACATGTTCATTTCACTTCCGGGACTTACTCTTGCCATTGACGAGGTAGAGTATTTCGAAAAAGCCATGATTACAGCGGAAAAAGCCATCAATAACTTCATGTCAGGTGAAAAATCAAATATAAACATCTACGAGATGGAACATCCGGATGTATTGCTTTGGGCTGTATGGTGCATACAACAGTATGCACGACTTGTGTCTCGCGAAGAAGCTCATAAGAAATACGGACACATTGTAAATAAGATTGTAGCCTTCATCAAATCCGGTAAACATCAGAATCTGTTCTTGCACGAAAACGGACTGCTGTATGCCAACGGACGTGAGAAAGCTATCACATGGATGAACTCCACAATAAACGGCTATCCGGTAGTTCCGCGTTCCGGATACATTGTTGAGTTCAATGCTTTATGGTATAATGCTCTTGTTTTCAACTCACAGATACTTGAGAGTTTGGGACATAGTGAAGAAGCAAGCGAATATACAAGCCTTGCAGAGGTTACAGGAAATTCGTTCAAAGAAACATTCCTCAATGAACACGGCTATCTTCTCGATTATATTGACGGAAGTTACATATCGTGGAGTGTACGTCCTAACATGTTGATAGCTTCATCGCTCGAAAATACTCCTCTCAGCATTCAGGAACGCAAACGTATATTTGACATTTGTACCAAAGAACTGCTTACTCCAAAGGGAATACGCTCCTTGTCACCAAAAAGCGGTGGTTACAACCCGGTTTATGAAGGAGGACAGATGCAACGTGACGCAGCATATCATCAAGGAACCGTTTGGCCGTGGCTCTCAGGTTTCTATCTTGAAACATGTATGAAAATATATAAGCGTAGCGGATTGTCATTTGTTGACCGACATTTTGTAGGTCTTGAAGAAGAAATGTTTTACCACTGCATAGGAACATTGCCGGAATTGTTCGATGGCAACCCTCCTTTCCACGGACGTGGAGCATTGTCATTCGCAATGAATGTGGCTGAAATACTTCGTATAAACAAGATTCTCAGCAAATTCTATAATTACTAAAAAGAAGTAGAAGAATATGAAAGTTCTAATGTTCGGGTGGGAATTCCCGCCAAAAATATATGGAGGTCTTGCTGTCGCTTCTTACGGAATAACCAAAGGATTAAGTCTGCAAAATGATATGGAAACGATTTTCTGCATGCCTAAACCATGTGGAGAGGAAGAAAAATTCCTGAGAATCGTAGGCATGAACCAAGTCCCTATCGTATGGCGTGATGTAGATTACAACTATGTAAAGTCGCGTATTCCTCACATGACTCCGGAAGACTATTATCGTTATCGCGATCATATATATGCTGATTTCTCATACATGAATGTAAATGATATGGGATGCATGGAATTTGCTGGTGGATATCCTCAGAATCTGCATGACGAAATCAACAACTTTTCTATTATTGCTGGAGTTGTGGCACGTTCGGAACAATTTGACATAATTCATGCACACGACTGGCTGACTTATCCAGCTGGAGTACATGCAAAGATGGTAAGCGGTAAACCACTCTGCATACATGTACATGCTACAGACTTTGACCGTTCACGTGGAAAAGTGAATCCGACGGTATATTCAATAGAGAAAAACGGTATGGATCATGCAGACTGCATCATGTGTGTTTCTGAACTTACACGACGTACTGTCATCAATGAATACCATCAGAATCCTGCCAAGGTATTTGCCATGCATAATGCAGTGTATCCTCTCTCTCAGGAATGTCAGGACATTCCACGTCCGGACCATTCAAAAGAGAAGATTGTTACATTCCTCGGGCGTATCACAATGCAAAAAGGACCGGAGTATTTTGTTGAAGCTGCCGATTTGGTTCTGAAGAGAACACGCAATATCCGCTTCTGCATGGCTGGTTCAGGAGATATGATGAATGCCATGATTCAGCTTGTGGCAGAACGCGGCATAGCGGACAGATTCCACTTCCCGGGTTTCATGCGTGGCAAGCAAGTGTATGAATGCTACAAGAACAGTGATGTGTTCATCATGCCATCTGTAAGTGAGCCATTCGGTATTGCACCGCTTGAGGCTATGCAGTGCGGAACTCCGTCTATTATCTCAAAACAATCCGGATGTGCAGAGATTCTGGACAAATGTATAAAAACGGATTATTGGGATATACATGCTATGGCTGATGCGATATATTCGATATGTACCAATCCATCACTTTTCAAATACTTGCAGGAAGAAGGCAAGAAGGAAGTTGACGGAATTACATGGGAAAAAGTCGGACAACGCATACGCAAGCTTTATGACCAGACAATAGAGAACTACAACAAATAAACAATAACAAAAAATCAGTTGGGGATAAATAGTTCGCATGAACGAATATCACCCAATGAAATAAATAGCAGAACAAGGTTATGAAAACTATATGCCTTTATTTTGAGATTCATCAAATTATACACCTCAAGCGTTATCGTTTCTTCGACATAGGTCGTGACCACTATTACTATGACGACTATGAAAATGAACGTTCTATTAATTATATAGCAGAACGGAGTTATGTACCGGCTCTTCGTACACTCATTGACATGGCAAAAGAAAACCAAGGCTATTTCAAAGTAGCTCTTTCATTGTCAGGTGTAGGACTTGAGCAATTGGAATTTCATGCTCCACAAGTAGTCGATTTATTGCAAGAACTTAACGACACAGGATGTGTTGAATTTCTCTGCGAACCATACTCACACGGTCTTGCCTCTCTGGCTAATGAGGAGAGTTTCCAAGACGAATGTATGCGTATGAAGAAAAAAATTAAGGAACTGTTCGGGCAGACACCTAAAGTATTCCGTAACTCATCACTTATCTATTCAGACGAAATCGGTGCACAGGTGGCAGCCATGGGATTTAAAGGAATGCTCACAGAAGGAGCAAAACATGTACTCGGATGGAAATCACCACACTTCATTTATAACTGTGCTTTGAATCCTGATTTGAAGCTCCTTCTTCGAGACTATAAACTGTCAGATGATATAAGCTTGAGATTCAACAACTCAGACTGGAATGAATATCCACTGTTCGCAGACACTTACATGAACTGGATTGCAGGTCTGCCGGAAGAAGAGCAGGTTATAAACATCTTCATGGAATTGTGCGCTCTTGGAATATTCCAGCCACTGAGTTCCAATATTCTTGAGTTTTTACGTGCATTGCCAAAATGTGCAAAAGAACGCGGAATAACATTCTCTACTCCATCTGAACTTTGCACTAAGGGCAAGTCTGTAGGAAGTCTGGAAATTCCTTACAATGTATCTTGGGTTGATGAAGAACGCGACACAAGCTGCTGGCTCGGAAACATCATGCAGCGTGAAGCCTTTGACAAGTTGTACAGTGTGGCTGATCGTGTACGTATATGTACAGACCGCCGTATCAAACAAGATTGGGATTATCTTCAGGCATCCAACAATTTCCGTTTCATGACAACAAAACAGAGCAGTGTAAACATAAATCGAGGAATATATGATAGTCCTTACGACGCTTTCACCAATTACATGAATATACTTGGTGATTTCATTTCTCGCGTTAATAGCCTGTATCCTGTTGATATGGATAATGAAGAACTCAATTCACTCCTTACTACAATCAAGAATCAAGGAGAAGAAATTGAAATTAAAGACAAGGAGATTGCAAAGCTTCAGAAGAAATTGGAAAAGCTAAATTCCACATCTGATGAAGGCGAAGCAAAGGTTAAATCTCCGGCAAAAAAGAGAACTACAAAGAAAGCTTCTGCTAAAAAAGAAGAATAATTGACTACAGACTCTGTATTATTTTAGCAGAATCAACAAACAATTATTTGATAAAAAGGTCTATACTTAGAATCATTTGAATCCGGCAAACTCCTTATGAGTTTGCCGGATTTAATTAGAATCACAATGAAACTCGTATTAATTACCCACCCTTCATTTTTCCCGGAAGAAGCAGCGATAATCAATTCCCTATTTGATGCAGGTCTGGATATACTTCATCTTAGGAAGCCAAATTCAGACCAAAGCCAATGTGAACAACTGCTCACAAAAATTGACAAACAATGGTATGACAGAATTGTTGTGCATGACCATTTCTGCCTCAAAGATACATATCATCTCAAAGGCATACATCTAAATCGACGTAATCCGGAAATTCCAAACAATTACACAGGACATATCAGCCATTCATGCCATAGTATTAAAGAGGTGGAAATATGGAAGAACAAATGCAACTATGTTTTTCTCAGTCCTATTTTTAACAGTATCTCCAAAAAAGGATATATGTCAAATTTTTCGGAACAGGATATTATAAACGCACGACAAGCAGGAGTCATAGATGACAGAATCATTGCACTGGGTGGCATAGACATAAATAATATATATCAAATTAAATCTTATGGGTTTGGAGGAGCAGCAATCATGGGAGGACTATGGAATTTATTCAGCGAAGATATACCCAGAGATACTCACATAGCTACCAAATACTTAAAAAAATTATATGCTGCTGTAGATTAAAAGTATAAAAGTAATGTCATATCTTCAAGAATTGTTAACTTTGCACCTGTTTATTAAAGCACAATAAAAAAATGAGCGAAAGTAAACCGTTTAAGGTATTTTCAGGTACAAAATCAAGGTATTTGGCAGAAAGAATATGCCAAAGCTTAGGTTGTCCGCTGGGCAATATGATAATTACACATTTTGCCGACGGAGAGTTTGCAGTTTCTTTTGAAGAGTCCATCCGAGGTCAGGATGTATTTCTCGTTCAGTCAACATTTCCAAACAGCGACAACCTCATGGAATTGTTGCTAATGGTAGATGCAGCAAAACGAGCTTCTGCACGTAGTATTATAGCTGTGTGTCCGTATTTCGGTTGGGCGCGTCAAGACCGAAAAGACAAGCCAAGAGTCAGCATCGGAGCAAAACTTGTGGCAGATTTATTGAGTGTTGCAGGAATTGACCGCTTGATAACAATGGACTTACATGCAGACCAGATTCAAGGATTCTTTAACGTACCAGTTGACCACCTTTACGGTTCACTTGTATCTATACCATATATAGAGTCTCTTCAACTCGACAATCTTGTCATTGCTACTCCAGATGTGGGCGGTTCTAAACGTGCAAGTCTATATAGTAAAAAACTTGGAGTACCTCTTGTACTGTGCAATAAAACAAGAGAAAGAGCAAATGTTGTCAGCAGCATACAAATAATTGGCGATGTAAAAGACAAGAATGTGATTCTGGTCGATGATATGGTAGATACAGCGGGAACTATCACAAAAGCAGCTGACGAGATGATGAAAGCCGGAGCTAAAAGTGTACGCGCTGTAGCAACCCATTGTGTCATGAGTGAGCCGGCAAGTGACCGTGTACAGAACTCTTCACTTGTAGAGATAGTATTTTCTGACAGTATTCCATACACTCAGAAGTGTGCTAAAGTAAAGCAATTGTCTGTAGCAGACATGTTTGCAAAAGCCATTCACTGTGTAGAATGTAATGAATCAGTAAGTTCACAGTTTGATTTCTAAAAAAAGAATAGAATAAACGATGAAAGGTTTTCGGTTTATTGAAAACTTTTCATCGTTTTATTTTGTTTATATTTCATATTACAAACTTCAATTATAGAATCATGAACAAATCTCCAATGCTAATTCTTGCCATTACAGCGCTATCTGTTACAGCTTGTAACGGTAATACGAAAGACAAGAAAGACACAGCAGAAAACACCCCTACAGAAATTGCGGATATCATGGAAGAATCGGATGATGAAATGTCAACGAATGGCATAGTAGTAGGTTCTGCATACAAGGATTTCACATTAAAGACTCCTGAAGGAGAAGAAAAATCATTATCAGAACTGATGCAAGGACACAAACTGGTACTGGTTGACTTTTGGGCAAGCTGGTGTGGTCCGTGTCGCCAAGAAATGCCTAATGTCGTGACAGTATATGAAGAGTTCAAACCTTTTGGTCTTGAAATTGTAGGTGTGTCTTTCGATACTAATAATGAAAGCTGGAAATCAGCAATAGAAAAACTTGGCATCACATGGCCACAAATATCAGACTTGAACGGATGGGATAGTTCTGCCGGACGTCTTTATGATGTGAACTCAATACCTTGCACAATGCTTATTAACGACAAGGGTATAATTGTCGCAAAAGACCTACGTGGCGACAATTTGCGAGAGAAAATCGCAGAATTAATAAAATAAGATTTTCATAAATCCTAATAGAAAAGGAATGAGGGGAATGTGATAAGTTCAACATTCACCTCATTCCTTTTCTATTAGGATTCAATCCGCACTACATTTTCAATCTTGCAATACTTTCTTTGAGAGCTGCAATCTTTGTTTCCGCATCGCTCTGCTTCTTGCGTTCAAGTTCAACAACCTGAGCCGGAGCATGAGCCACAAACTTCTCATTCTGCAACTTTTTCTTTACTCCAACCAAGAAGCCTTCAAGATGTGCAAGCTCTGCTTCCATCTTCTTCAACTCAGCATCTTTATCTATAAGCGAACCAAGCGGTACAGCAAATTCCGTTGTTCCAACCATGAATGCAGAAGAACCGTCACCCTTTTGCTCAACCACATTTACTTCCGACAGATTCGCCATCTTTACAATCAAAGAAACCAAAGTAGCAACAGGATTCTTTCCAACAACCTCAAGTGAAAGCGGTTCTTTTGGTGCAATGTTCTTCTGGTTACGGACAGCACGTACATTTGCCACTATATCCTTCATAACTTCTACTTCCGCAATAAGAACCTTGTCCTCATCGCTCATAGCAGCAAGTTCCAGCTTCTCCGTCATAATACTCTCTCCATCTTTCCGGTCATAGATATTCTGCCAGATTTCTTCTGTAATGAATGGCATGAACGGATGTATGACCTTCATCAACACATCAAAGAAACGCAATGTCTCCGAGTAAGTCACCTTATCTATCGGTTTCATATACGCAGGTTTAACCATTTCAAGATACCAGCCGGAGAATTCATCTGTAAACAACTTGAAAACGGACATCAATGCCTCGCTCAAACGATACTTAGAGAAAAGGTCTTCAATCTCAGCACAAACCTCCTTTATTTTTGCATCAAACCACTTAACAGCAATCCTTGAGTTTTCCGGTTGCGGTTCATCTGCCACATTCCAACCTTTCACAAGACGGAATGCATTCCATATTTTATTACAGAATCCCAATCCCTGCTTACACAACGACTCATCAAACAATATATCATTTCCAGCAGGAGCTGCAAGCAACATTCCCATACGCACCCCATCCGCTCCATACTGATCAATCAGCAACAACGGATCCGGCGAATTTCCAAGTTGCTTTGACATCTTGCGTCCAAGATTATCACGAACAATTCCTGTGAAATACACATTACGGAATGGCATCTTTCCCTGATATTCATACCCTGCCATAATCATACGTGCCACCCAGAAAAAAATAATATCCGGCCCTGTCACAAGATCACAAGTTGGATAATAATAATTCAGTTCCTCATTACCCGGATTATTAATTCCATCAAACAAACTGATAGGCCACAACCATGAAGAGAACCATGTGTCAAGCGCATCTTCTTCCTGACGCAAGTCAGCTTCTGTCAGATTCTCATCTCCTGTTTTCTCTTTTGCAAGACGCAAAGCCTCCTCTTTTGTCTCAGCAACCACAAATCCTCCCTGAGGCAAATAATAAGCAGGAATACGATGTCCCCACCACAACTGGCGGCTGATACACCAATCCTTGATATTTTCAAGCCAGTTCTTATAAGTAACCTTATATTTTGCAGGATAGAACTTAATCTCATCATTCATGACCGGAGGCAGAGCCAAATCAGCAAAATGCTGCATGGAAATAAACCACTGCATAGAAAGCTTCGGCTCGATAGGCACACCTGTACGCTCCGAACATCCAACCTTGTTTGTATAGTCCTCAACCTTTTCCAGTAGTCCGGCAGCGGCAAGATCTTTTTCAATCTGCTTTCTGACATCAAAACGATCCATGCCCACATACATACCGGCAGCTTCCGACAAAGTTCCATTGTCATTGAATATGTCAATGCTTTCCAAATTATGCTTATCACCAAGCATATAGTCATTCACATCGTGTGCCGGAGTCACTTTCAGACATCCCGTACCAAACTCTACATCCACATAATCATCCTCAATCACAGGAATCACACGATTAACCAACGGAACGATGACTTTCTTTCCGGACAACCAACGGTTCTTCGGGTCTGCCGGATTAATACACATGGCTGTATCACCCATAATTGTCTCCGGACGAGTAGTAGCTACAACCGCATAGCATCTTCCGCTGTCATCCTTGTGCACCACACATCCCTCAGACACATTGTCCGCACAGCATTCTCCATCTACATAATATCTGAGATAATACAGTTTGGAATGTTCCTCCTTATATATAACCTCCTCATCGCTCAGAGCTGTCATCGCCTTCGGGTCCCAATTGACCATTCTCACACCACGATAAATAAGTCCTTTGCGATAAAGGTCAACAAAGACTTTTATCACACTCTTTGAGCGTACCTCATCCATAGTGAATGCGGTTCTGTCCCAGTCGCAACTGGCACCCAGACGACGCAACTGCTTCAAAATGATGCCGCCATGCTCGTCAGTCCATTCCCATGCATATTTAAGAAACTCCTCACGAGTAAGATCGCTCTTCTTTATACCTCTCTCTGCAAGCCTGTTTACCACCTTAGCTTCGGTAGCAATAGAGGCATGGTCAGTTCCCGGCACCCAACAAGCATTCTTTCCGTTCATCCTTGCTTTTCTCACAAGAATATCCTGAATTGTCTCGTTAAGCATGTGCCCCATGTGCAAAACTCCAGTCACGTTTGGTGGCGGAATAACTATAGTATAAGGTTCACGACCATCAGGCTTAGAACTGAAAAGCTTGTGGTCCATCCAATATTGATACCACTTCCCTTCCACATCCAGCGGAGTGTATTTACTTGCTAATTCCATGTTTTATTTATGTTTTCGTCTTGATAATTCTAATTCTATATTTATAGAAAATTACTGCAAAGATACGGATTATGAAAACTTATTTAAAATTTATCCATTACATTTTGAGAAATTCATATTTTTCATACACACAATATCCTCAGCACACCTACAAATCACATTCGCTTGTAGAATATCTTATTTCTACAAATTCACTTCCTATTTAATAAATCCCTCGCAGAAAACCAACAAGAAAGAAACTTCATACTCATATAAACAATTCGTTGTCTTTTCTTATAGAACAGAGCGGACGCAGTTTCTCTGTTATCACCGTCTCGAATTGTCCTTTTCCTCTGGACTTCGTTGGACAGACAGCAATACAGCGCATACAAGATATACAGACATCCTTGTTG
>X363_Desmarests_Spiny_Pocket_Mouse__coassemble_539_pt1 | contig 22228 bp, 9 predicted proteins | sample X363_Desmarests_Spiny_Pocket_Mouse__metabat2_low_PE_006 | metagenome-assembled genome bin X363_Desmarests_Spiny_Pocket_Mouse
CTGTTCACTAATATGCTCACGAAGCTTCTCAAATGCTGACATCGTAAGCCTCTGACGAATTTTCGATTCGCCTGTCTCTCTCATATTCTGAGCTTCTTGAGCCGCCATATTCATTCCGTCATTGATTGGAGCAAGGAATGTCTTTCCAAGGAAAAAGTCAACCAAAGCTTCCGCCCTGTTCGCATCACATGTATCACACATGTTGAACGATTGTTCGCTGACAACAGGATAATTTTCCAAAGATTTAATGACACCGCCGCCACCGCCGCCGGGTCCGGACATACCGCCACCGCCACAGCCTCCTATCAACGAAGAGATAGCGTCAAAAACAGCAGCACCTGTCGCAGCGACTCCACACATCTTCAAAGCCATACGTTCCATAGCCTTATTGTTTTTCAACTCATCGCCGCAAAGGGCTTCATATTCGGCGGAAACTCCTGCCATACAGTTTCTAAAATCATCGACAATATTCGCCTTTCTTATTCGCGGTTTCGTCTCAGCCGAGTAGTCATCTTTCAGTCGTGTAATTCGTACCGGTATAGCCACAGCCTGTTGTGACGGCAAATCAAACGGTTCTATGCTTGTCAAGGCTTCAAACTTCCATTCATCCGTATTTTCCGGAAGATTAAGAGTCACATTCAAAGCTGTAATAAGTCCTTTATTGGTGGCTGTAATATATACCAGAGTACTTTCACCAGCCCTCATATTGTCTCCGTCAATTTTTTCAGGAACACCAAGTACAACACACGGCACAGGGACATTGGTTTCATAAACAACTTTTGTCACAATCTTGTATTCATCCTTGACTTCAGTCTCTTCAACTACAAAATTGTACGTAATAGCAGTATAGCCCAAGTTTACAGTAATACGATTTTCCCTTCCCGCATCTACATATATATTATTGGAATAAGACTCGTGTTTGTTAGCTGTGATACTAACCGCATAATATCCTTCAGGAAGAGTAACACCGTATTTTCCATCAGCATCAGTAACTCCTTCTGCAATAAGCGCACCGGTCACAGGATGCTTTATCTGTATTTTGGCATCAGCTACATGCAGTGCTTCCGAAGTATAATAGGTAAATTCATCACAAACATCAAACGAAAGACTACCGGTATGCTCCGAAACAGGCTCTACACTAAAAGGAATTGACACTCCGTTTCCTTGACTGCAATTAATGCCAATATGTCCCGTCACCGGCACATTTGCCGACATCTGTTCATTGGTTGAAATAGACAAAACAATGGATGCCGACTCACCACTTGCCAAAGACGGTATATAAGTGGAGGTAGCCAGTTTCATCCATGACGGCAAAGACAAAGTTATATCACCGGTCTCACCTTTTCCTATATTTGTAAGCGTAATTACATAGTCACGAGAAGAACCGATTGACACAGAAGTGTTGATTGAAGAAATATCCGCTTTCAACTTTCCTTGCGGTTCACGAACATAATAATATATGACGGTTTTTGCCAAGTTCCTTTCGTCAGCACCAATCTCTACTCCAATCTTCTCCCATGCCAATTCTGGAGATACATTGACACCCTTCAAAGTAAAATATATTTCAGCCGATTGTCCTCCATCCAATGTACTGATATTTTCTGCAAAATTGATTTCGCAGTTCTTTGGCACTTCCGTCAATGTAACTTTTATGTTATTCAAAGGAAGGATTCCCGGGTTAGAGACAACAATACTTCCCTCAAAAGTTTCATTCTTCAAAACATCACAGGTTATTGCAGAACGATTATTCACTTGTATGCCATAAATATCAAAACCGCATTGTTCTTCACTCTGTTTCTCTCCCGGGAAACAAGCTCCCACTGCAAAATGTCCCATTTGATTCTCAAACGGCACATAATCTACGCTAAAGCCGCCTTCCGTATCGGTTACAGCATTCAGCACATGGCGGTATCCTTGGTTTATAACATAGATTTCCACATTGGCATTTTGCGTATTGCGTCCATCTGCATGACCAGAAATATGAACAGACTCCCCTACTTCATACAATGTTTTAGCAACACTTGTCGTTACGCGGAACGGAGCAGCAACATTAATATCCACGAACTTAGATGTATTATTGCCATAATCCTGTTCCTGAGCTGATTTGTTCTCATTGACAATTGCATACATTAACCAAGAACCCACTTCATCAGATACGACAATCCGCATCCTAATATCAGAAGATTGCCCCGGCAAAATCGGTGACTCAGTATATACAGTTGATATTGCAGAGAGACGATTGTTATAAAGCTTTACAGGAACAGATGCCGGTAATGTGCCGTTTCCCTTGTTTATCAACGACACCACCACATCCACAGAATCCCCTATTTCAAAAGAGTTCTGCATTACTCTCAATTCAGCCACCTGTATGTCAGGTAAAGTCTTATTGTTCACTGCAAACCAAACATTTCCTGTAGCAAAACCATCAGCCACAGCGGTTAACACAGCTGTGAACTCTTCTTCCTCCAGTTCACCATGCTTAGACTTTACCACAAAAGTATATTCACTACTACCTGCCGGTATGACAACTGTCGAAGGACATTCAATACTTGCATCATGGTCACAACTGACATATACAGTCAAAGCTTCCGATGTTTCAGTATTACGTCGTACCGTCACATTCATTTCACCGTCCTTTTTCAGAACCGATGTCGATGCAGCCAAAGTGAGCATCGGACCATCATCGTCATAAACAGTCAGAGGAACAGAAACCACTCCACCGGATTTTCCATTACCAGCACTACAATTACATGATGCAAGATAGACTGATGCAGAGATATTATAAACGCGCTCACCATCAACCATAGCATTATCAACCGGACCTAAATTGACCGTTATCTCTTCAACACCCTTATCCATAACGACGGACTGCCGCCCATAGAAAACTTCTCCGTCCGATTCATCAGAAAATTTGACAGTCACCACCTTGTCTATATTATCCACACGACGCAATTTTGCAGTCACAGCCAAAGGACCAGCAGACTCTGACACCGCATTCGGAGTAAACTCCATCTCCAGTGTAGGCACATCATTATCCACCAACAACACATCCACAGAAGCAGAATTATGCTTTGCCGCAGTTGCCACAAATGTGACAATCTCTTCCGCATTCGGAGTCTCATCATCTACAGCATTCACTTCCACCTCCACACTACGATGCCCTGCCGGAATCACTATACCTGACGGTATTGCAATGCGAGTTCCAAAATCACAAGATAGATTCACCTCAATATCCTGTGATGATATTCTTTCTGTAGATACCCACAGTTTGATACTGCTTCCTTCCGCTATATCTTGCACCTCTGTCTCTATTGACAACGAAGGATACACATCATCTTCTATAACAAGACGTGAAGTCACTTCCGGATATTCATTTCCGGAAGCAATAACATCAACAATGGAATCATTGTCCAAAACTCCATTGGCTGTAATCTGAGCATAGAAATAGGCTCCAGACTGTCCTTTAGGGATTGTAACAGATTCCGGAAACAGAACACGAGAATCGGATATTCCTGCCAACTTAAATGTTTCGTCCATAGTCAAACTTCCACTCCTCGACAACTGAAAGCGGCATGTTTTCGTCTGCTTTTCATCCACACCTACTCGTTCTGGTGTCAAAGTCAACAGCTTATCCACCCAGATTGTTGTTCCAGTCCATGCAACATTATTGTTCTGAAGCCATGAAGGTTCACCGGCATCGCTATTTGCAGTCAGCTGCACACGAACTTTCACGTCACCGTCCAATCCTACAACAAACGGAATGTTCAGTTCCACACTCCTGCTCTCCACTGCATTTGAGTTAAGAGTTCCATCATGGTATACAGTCCCCAACAGCTTGGTTGCTCCATCGCGACCCTCAAGCAATATCTGCTCTGTCCAACCGGCAGTTGTCGGCAGACCGCCAATGTTAGCCACCTGCCAACTTACTCCGATTTTGCCATTTGGAGCCACCGTCTCCTTGTCAACAGTGACACCCGAAACTTCCAAATCCGGTGATTTCGCAATTGTAACCTTACCAGCGGAAAAACCGGTCAACAGATTCGAGCCATCATGTCCACCAATCACTACATCGGAAAGAGACAACGGCAATTCAGCACCTTCCTCAAGATTTGTCGCTGCATTTAAAGTCACAGTCAACAATTTTCCTGTTCTTCCTATAACAGGTTTGTTCTTGGAAGAAAAAATCATCGCCATGTATCGATTGTCTCCAATCTGTTGAAAAGCAACGGAATGCTCATCAGAACGCTCCGACAATAAAGCAGAAGAAGCATCCAATGTAATGCCCTCTGGTACAGTAAGTGTAAACTGCACGGCAACCACATCTTCCGTATTATCCAAATAAACCGGCATACTTATTGATTTGCCCTGTGCCACCAACAAGTCCGGTATGGACAATGTGTTATCCCGGGCAACAGCAACAGCCGACAGGAAAATACATATCAGCGTGAATAAATGTTTTAGTTTCATATTTCTTTCTTTTATTTATTAAGCACTTTTATTGTTCTATCCTTGTATCTGATAAGATTGACACCTTTCATCAGCTCCTTCCTTTGCATACCCGATATTCCATATACCTTGAGTTCTCCCGATTCGGCATCGACAGCCTCCACTGATGTGGCAGGACTGTCAAGAACTGCGGCATTGACAGCATGGGCTTCCACATCCGACATCGACACAGAATAGATTCTTGCATTGTCACCGCATTCTCCTATCACAACCTCTTCATTCGAAGGCAATGTAGTTCCTGTAAGAGAATAGCTCACTAAATTACCTTTGCTTACAGCCTGAGACATTCCGTACTGCTCCGTATTCCAATTTATATCTCCTGCCGCTTTGACCGACAACGATGCAACCGGAACGTCAGAACGGAGAACAATGCTATTACCTTTCTTATATATATAAGCGGAAACGTCGCCGACAGACTCCGCAGTCCTTCCGCTCCTGCCCTTCGACATGGAAGAGTTCAGTGTGTCCGCCATATTTTCAAGAAGTATATTCACCGTACACACCACATCCTGTACATTGATATTGAAATCCCTATACGTATCGGCTGCCGTATAGTTGAACGGACGATTATCTTCATAAAGTCCAAAAGCATAAAGTATGGTTGCCTGTAAATCCGCCACATCAACCCCGTTTATAAAATTAGCGTCACCTCGCTCAAAATAAATGGTAGCCTTGAAAGAAGTTCCCTCCACAATGTTGTCCTCTGTCACATTTAAGTCACCCCATACTTTCAACGTGTCGCCACACTCTCCATAAAAAGTGTTCATAGACAAAGCAAAGCCACTGTTCTCCTCTAAAAATATCATCATAACCCATTCATCTGAATCTTCATCATCGGGATTATACGATGACATATCAGCTGTTGTTATATAGAGAATAGCATCTGTTTTGAATGCTTGATTTTCATGGTCATAGAAAAGAATGCTCGGAATCTTTGCAACCATATCCTCTATTGATGCAGTATTCGACAAATTCACTTCCACAACCCTTTCCATATCTTGACATGAAATATTCAAGTCGGTCACATTAGGAGAAATCATCGGATATACATCCTCGAACTTATTATGAGACACATCCAACGATGTAAGTTCAGGCAAGCAAGATGCCAACACTCCGACATTTCCTTTATACTGGTTATGACTTATATTCAACATTTTCAGATGTTCAAAAGCCTGCGGATTCTGCATCTTCAAAGCAGCCAGAATACCGGAAATATCACCGGACAGATTGTTTGAAGACAAATCAATGGACTCAAGACGGGTGAAAGCCGCTATCGTGGCAGGCAATGTACCGGACAGACTCTTTCCCGACAAATCAATGCCGACCAGACTGCCCTGCTTAACAGAAAGCCCCTCGAATGAGGACACAGCCTTTATGCCGTCCGCCATGTTCCAATTGCAGCTATACCCCATCTGAATAAGCTCTTCGTACAAAGCATTCAGCGAAGCCCATTCAGTCTCATCAAAATGATAAATTGTAAAGCTTCCCATATACTCTCTCTGTCTGCCATAGTACCAATCTCCGTCTGCAACCTCCATATACACATCATAGCATCCTTCTTCCACAGGCGACTCAACAACTGTCTCTGTTTCCCCGCGTCTGACATACTCAATGTGTGCAGCACCGACTCCCTCTACTGCCGCGAAAAGAAGTTTATGTTCATTGCCATCATAACAAATATCCTCCTGCGGCAAAATTGCAATATACAAATCGTCAGAAAGTTCAGCCTTGTCTATATAAAACTCCTTTGTCAATGCCGAAGTGTAGTTTCCTATACCTGTCACAGAAACAGTAGCTTTACCCGGATAACGGTTGTTAGCAAAAGACACTGTATAATCCACATCCTGAACCAGCGAACCATTCGACTCTTCTGTAAACCACCATTCCGGCATAATATCAGCCCCATTATACACAAAATCCATGTCCGACAGTTCTATATCTCCCATAAGCGGTGCAGGATTAATTCTAAAGAAGCTTGCCTTGCGTCCTATGGTATATGGGAAGACTCCTTCTATATAAAATGTTGCAATACCGGCATTGACATTATTGCTATAGCCGGAAGTGGTGATATGGGAAGATTCCATACCGTCGCACTCCACAGTCTGAAACAGCGAATCACCGGTATATGTCTGGTCTGTCACACCATGATATTCACGACAAGCCACATCCAAATATTCTATTGGATGGAGCATTGTGGCATTGCCCACGTTATCCACAGTACGGAACCTTATGACATGTTTTTCTCTGTTCACATCAAATGTCGCCACCAGACTTTCTGAGAATGTACTGCCGGAAGGCATCATTTCTGTCAACGGCAACCACTCCTCGCTGTCCTCCACCGCATACTCTATCATTCCGTCAAGCCCGGCAGGACTTTCATACGTTCCCTCAAGCGTCAGACGATGAGGAAGCAGAAGATTATTCCAACCTTCAGGATCGTCCGGAGTAACTTCAAAAGACGAATTCGGTTCGAGGTTGACTTCTCCCACACCTATCAGATATGAAAAAACCATCGTCTCACCGGCAGGAACAGTCCTGTTCTTCCAGCACCATCCCATTCCGCTATCGTATGAACCATTCTCCTCCATATAATTGCTGCCGGAAGAATAATTGCCCACCATATTATAGGCACTGTTATTTGTGCCATAATAGCCAAACCAATAATCACTGACACTGGTCACTCCCGCAAGTCCGCTTCCAAACAACACACAGAGCTGCGCACCATTGCCGTCTTTCATCGTCACACCGTATGTACTGCCGACAGTATCAATCCTTCGCGAAATCGGTGCTCTGTCGTTACTTCCAATCATCACATCGGCATGTGTACCCAACGACACCGATACGTCTTGCTCCGTAGTATTGGTAACAACATAGCATATTCTCGCCAGTTCTCCCTGCGGCTCCACAACAGCAGAAAAGGAAACACCATCAATCGTACTTCCGTTCAAGCAATCCACCTGAGTAGCACTACCATCATTCACCTGCATGGCAACCTTATAGCCTCCGTTACCATAGGTTGAACCATAATACATACCATTGTAACACCCTTGAATGTCAATAGAAGAAGATGATTGGTAAAAGTAAAGCATGGTATTCCCCACTTGCGTATATCCATACGGAACACTGGAGCTAACAGAACGCGCCTGAACTAACTTCTTCTTTTCCTGTGCATAAGCCGACACAGACATGCCGACCATCACCACATAAAAAAGAGCAAACAAAATCCTTTGCAATGACAGCCTTTTCATCTGTTGCAAACCTTTCTTGAATCTAAGCATAAATTATTCAGTTTTTATAATTATAATCATCTTACCATATACAATAAAAAATACGGAAACGAATGAAAGAAACATTAACACCACACAACAGTCTCACACAAAAGCAAATGAAAGTTCTATTATTCCAAAACATATTCACCTCACACCCGATTATGTCTCCCACTATATTCATGAACTCCTTATGGCATAACCGTCTTAGCAAATACTTCTTTATCTCCTTGCGATTTATCAGCCTTCCCTTTCAACAACTCCAAAAACCTTTCATCCCTTTTTTCAATCAATTATCTCCATATATTTACAATAGTCATACAGACAAATGTAAACTCAACAGCAAATGTAAGACATTATTTACTATAAACAACACTTGATTTCATGTTATTAAACATTAATATACAATATTCTACAAAATGTAGTTAAACCATATACACTTCTGATAAAAACAACTCTGAGCTGCGAACTGATAAAACAGTTTTTTAAGTCCCCATAAAAAAATTTTTGACATCGTTTTTTAGATGGATATTCAATTTTGACAAAATGATTAATATCTCGGATATTTTATTTCTCATTTGCTAAAATATTACTCATTTACTATCTTTTTGATTTTGCCAAATGTTAAAATCCTAAGCCCTCTGGCACGCGTCAAAATGAAGCACACCGAACTTTTCTCGGAGAACGGAGATTCTGTGCGCATTTTCTGAAGACTCCGTGAAATGTGAAATAGTGTTTCGTTTTTGACAGTTCTTTTACATTTATTTATCTTCGGCGAAGAGTCGTTTTCTCCAATCTACTAAGCGCGCGAATTTCCAGCGCACTGTCGTCACTTTTTCAGCGCACTGTCGTGGCAACGACAGTGCGCTACAAATTCGCGCACTTAGTAGATTGGAGAAATTTTCAGTGTAGATTTTTTGAAACAGCTCCGGGAAGCGGGTAAAAAGACTGTTTGCTTCGGTCGAAATGTTAAGAAGTGTATAATTTGCAGTTTTGGAAGTGCGCTTGAACAGAAACTGAAAAGTAGATGGATTTTGAGTGGCATTTGGGAGTTGAAACGGAATATTCAGATATAACATATTAATAGTCAACACATTACTAAAACATTCAAAATATTCAGAAAATTACGTCCGGCACGATTTTTTGAGCATTTTGAAAATTTTTGTATTTAATTGATTATCAAATAATTATCTCTTATGTAATTTTTTTGTCTTTTCGCCGTCAGCAAAAAACTGCTCCAAGTGTTAAATTTTTATTTTGAGCGAAAATATCATTTTGTCAAATTGAAAAAGTCGGTTTTGTATGTTTTTATGGTCATTTATGTAGATATACTCAAACAAGCAGAAAAAATCTGTGAATACACTACTCAAAATCAGTGAAGCACACTTTAAGAATCACATATTTCTGAACTCCAACGGTCCTGTTCCGGAATGTTTCTTGAACCATTTTCCGAAATAAGATTGTGTGGGAAAATGTAAATGTTCCGATATTTCTTTCACAGACATATTGGTGTCGCGCAACAGACGTTTTGCTTCCGTAAGCAGAGCATTGGCAATCCACCAGCTTGGTGTCTTTCCTGAACGACTCTTTATGATTGAAGAAAAATAGCGGGTGGTGACAAACTGCTTCTCCGCATAGAAAGACACTTCATGCTCATCTTTATAATATTTGTAAAGCATGGATATAAATTTCTGCACCACCTCATCATTCCTGCTGATATGCACCTTTTCGTCACCAATCCAGATATAGAATGAAACTATTTCCAAAAGAAGACAATTGCTCAAGAGTTCTGCCTGCAAATTGCTGATTTGTGCTGCATGTATTTCTTCTGCCCCTCCTATAAATATCTTGTGCCGCTCTATATGTTCGTAATAGAGCTTGATATACCTTTCCAAAGAAGACTTCTGACATTCCGTCAGGGCTGCCACCGGGTTTCTCTTGATAAGCAACAGACGATTGATGTCGGACACTTTGTACAACAAAGGCTGTACTATTTCGAAATCGGCATCAAGCATAAATCCAGACAAATCGGAAGTTTTGTGCTCTATGTGAATCAGTGAATACGGGAAATGAACTATCATCATATTGGGTCCGAGACGATAGTCAATGCCGTCGATATTAAGTTCCATATATCCGGAGGAACAAAAAATAATGCCTGAAAATTCTACTCGCACCGGATATTCCTCTGCACCGAGAATATTCTCATCCGCATTTCCAAAAATCCTATACACAATGTTACTTGCCATATCTTCATTCATTTATCAAAAAGAGAAAAACAGGGTGGAAATTGTCCTTTCACTACCTCACGATGTACAAAATAACCAAAAAGCGATGTTTTTCACAACAAAAAAAATGGATATTTGTTATATTAGAGTACATTCTGACCAATGAATAGTATATAATAACCTTTATATAAAGCCAGAAGTGATATAATTTTGTAGCAAAATAAATAAAGCAAGACATAAAATATGAAAAAGAACTTCTTAGGACTGATTGCCGCAGCCACAATATGTACGTTGTTCGGTTGTGGAGAGAAAAAAGAGAAAACGGCAGAAGCTGTATTTGTCAATACGGCAGATGTGGTAAGTACGGACAAAGCCGGAGAAATATCATGGCCCGGACGCACCAAAGCGTCCGAGGATGTCAATGTGGCATTCAGAGTAAGCGGTCCGATAAAAGCAGTATATGTAAATGAAGGCGACCACGTGAGAAAAGGACAGATAATTGCAGAACTGGACGACAGGGATTACCAAGTGCAACTCGGAGCAACACAGGCCGAATATGAACATATTAAAGCCGATGCAGAAAGAGTCATTGCGATGTACAAGGAGGGGAACACTACGGCAAGTAATTATGACAAAGCCCGCTACGGTTTGAAACAAATTACGGAAAAGCTGAATAATCATCGCAATCAGCTTGCCGACACCAAACTGAAATCACCTATCGACGGATACATACAGACAAAGATTCATCAGGCAGGAGAAACCGTAGGGGCAGGTATGCCAGTCGTGTCGATGTTTGCGGACGGAAACACAGAAGTGGAGATTTTCATTCCTTCGTCCGATTTCTCCAGAATGGAGGAGCTTCACGGATTCAAGTGTTCATTCGACATATTTCCAGAAACGACATTCCCGCTCGACATTGTGCGTACAAGCAAGGAAGCCAATGCAAGCCAGCTTTACACGGTACGTCTCCGCATAAAGGGTGACTACGACATGAAAAAAATCACTCCGGGCATGACCACGATGGTTTATGCTTCTGTCTCAGAAAACGGAAACGAGAATGTATGTGTGCCTTCAACAGCCGTATTCAACAAGGATAATAAAACGGAGGTATTTGTGTTTGACAAGGATTCCGGAACCGTGAAAGAAAGGGAAGTAGTTGTCAGCGCACTAAAGACAAACGGAACGACCCTCATCACTTCGGGACTGAAGGCGGGCGAAACTGTGGTTGCGACAGGTACACGTCATCTTACCGAAGGACAAAAGGTGAAACCGATTCCGGCTGCCACAGAAAGCAATGTGGGAGGAATGAAGTGAAATTCATGAAGCAACAGGACTATCAGAGTATGAGAAGTAAGCGCGGAACGAAATCCACATTTTCTCACTCCGATAGCTCCATTATCCATCTATTATAAACAGACAAATTATGGCAGACTACAGCAAATGGGCATTGAACAACAGAAAGCTCATCAACTTCTTTATAATATGTCTTGTTGTCGGAGGCATACTCTCGTATAATGCGATGAGCAAACTTGAAGATCCGGCAATCAAAGTAAAACAAGCCATGATCGTAACCACATATCCCGGTGCATCAGCCCATCAGGTTGAGCTGGAGGTTACTGACATGCTGGAAAAATCCATCAGGGAAATGTCGGGGGTAGATAATGTACAGAGTCAGTCTTATCCTGACTTGAGCATCATTACGGTGGAACTGGAAACCACCGTACCGGACGACAAGGTGGAACAGCAATGGGACATGCTGAGAAGAAAGGTAAGCAATGTCCGCCCCAACCTGCCCACCGGGGCAAGCACACCTATGGTCAAGGACGATTTCGGGGATGTATATGGCATGTTCTATGCCATGACCGGTGACGGGCTGAAGGATAGAGAACTGGCAGACTATGCGGAACTGGTAAAACGGGAAGTATGCAACATCGACGGAGTGACACGAGTAGATATCTACGGAAAGCGTTCAGACTGTATCAACATTGAACTGAAAGAAGACAGAATGTCCAGTCTCGGTGTGATGCCGACGGAAGTCATACAGACACTCAACAACCAGAACAAGACTACCTATTCGGGGTATTACAACAACGGCAACAACCGCATACGAGTGACTGTGAACGATAAGTTCAAGAATGTGGATGACATTGCCGACATGCTTATACAAGGACACGACGAGGATCAACTTCGCATACGCGACATTGCCAATGTGTATGAATCATACGAATCTCCTACACGCAATGAGTTCAAAAGAGATGGAGAACGTGCACTCGGACTGTCCGTGGCATGTTCGGCAGACCATGACATAATAAAAGTAGGCAAGAAAGTTGAAAACAAAATCAGTGAGTTGACAACCTCCATGCCTGCCGGAGTGGAATTTCACAAAGTGTTCTTCCAGCCAGAACGTGTGTCCGATGCACTCAACACATTCCTTATCAATTTGCTCGAATCAGTCATAATAGTCGTTGTCGTGCTCATCTTTGCCATGGGATTCAAGAGCGGCATGATTATAGGTGCAAGCCTTGTCGTCATTGTGTTCGGTTCGTTTCTCGTCTTGGGCGGATTTGACGGAACGCTGCAACGCGTATCACTCGCTGCATTCATTCTTGCAATGGGTATGCTGGTTGACAATGCCATTGTGATTGTCGATGGAATACTTGTGGATTTGAAAGCTGGCAAGCCACGCATGGAAGCCCTGACAAGTATAGGACGCAAAACAGCCATGCCGTTGCTCGGAGCCACTCTTATAGCCATACTGGCATTTCTGCCCATATTCCTCAGTCCGGACACAGCAGGAGTCTATGTGCGCGACCTTTTCATTGTCATGGCGGTTTCGCTCTTGCTGAGTTGGTTGCTTGCCCTACTGCATGTCCCAATCATGGCAGACAAATTATTGAAGCCGGAAAAGAAAGGCGACAATCAGGAAATGTACTCAGGAAAAGCGTACAGCGTACTGACCAAGATTCTTAATTTCGGACTCAGCCACCGCCTGTTGATTGTCATCGCCGCCGTCATACTGCTGGCAGGAAGTGCCATAAGCTACAAATTCCTCAATCAGGCATTCTTCCCGGATATGGAATACGACCAGCTTTACATGGAATATAAACTGCCGGAAGGCACTAACTCTACACAAGTGGAGAAGGATTTGGACGAAATAGAACAATATCTGAAGAAGCGCAAGGAGGTGAAGCATGTGACAAGTTCTGTGGGAGGCACTCCAAGCCGCTACAATCTTGTGCGCAGCATTGCCACGCCATCGTTGTCTTACGGAGAACTGATTATCGACTTTGAATCTCCGGATGCCCTTGTTGACAATATTGAAGACATACAGAACGAACTTTCAAAGCGTTATCCGGACGCATATATCAAACTGAAACGCTATAATCTGATGTTCAAGAAATATCCGATAGAAGCTTGTTTCCACGGTCCCGACCCAGCTGTGCTGCATGAGTTGTGCGACAGTGCGATGCAGATTGTGCGCCACAGCGACATGGTATATCTGCCGACCACAGACTGGGAACCAAAGGTGCCGGTTCTCACAATAAACTATGATCAGCCTTCGGCAAGAATAAGCGGACTCAGCCGTAGCGATGTCAGCATGTCCATACTTGCCTATACAGGCGGCATACCTATCGGTACGTTCTATGACGGAATACATCCGGAAAACATCTATATAAAATGTACGGACGATAACGGAAATGAAATCGAACGGCTCGACAATGTGGCTGTATTCGGACTTCTCCCTAATATAAATAAGGTAATGAACCGTTCTACCATACAAAAGCTCATGGCGGGCAGCATGAAAAAGGAAGATGTCATTGAATCTCTCGTTCAGACTACCCCGATGAGACAAGTGGCAAATGGGATAGATATTAAATGGGAAGAGCCGGTGGTGATGCGTTATAACGGACAGCGTACACAACGAGTACAATGCAGTCCTCGTCCGGGAACTGGTACGGAGGCTGCACGCAAGGCTATTGCGGAAAAGATTGAGAAGATCGAACTTCCGGCAGGCTACACATTGTCGTGGGAAGGAGAAAAGAAAGCCAGCGATCAGTCCATGCGTTACCTGTTCAACAATTTCCCGATGTCGATTGTGATAATGATTATGATACTGATTATGCTCTTCAAGGACTATAAGAAGCCGGCTATCATATTCTGTTGTATTCCGTTGATACTGGTCGGAGTAATACCTTCAGTACTTCTATCCGGAAAATCCTTCGGATTCGTGGCTATAGTCGGAGTTCTCGGACTAATAGGCATGATGATAAAGAACGGTATCGTACTCATGGATGAAATCACACTTGAAATCAACAGCGGCATTGCACCGAGAGAAGCTCTGATAAACAGTTCAAAGAGCCGTCTCCGCCCTGTGATGATGGCTTCACTGACCACCATCCTTGGCATGATACCGCTGGTGCCCGATGCCATGTTCGGTTCGCTTGCCGTCACCATCATGGGAGGACTGTTCGTCGGAACTCTCATCACTCTCATATTCATACCTGTACTATATTCATTGTTCTTCAAGATAAAATAATATTGTCATGAAAAGATATATATCACTCGCCATCATAATCGGCTTAAACTGTAGTCTTCACGCACAGACCCGACTGTCATTGAAAGAATGCAGGAACAAGGCTATAGAAAACAACAAAGAGCTTAGGATATCTCACATCAAGCTGGAACAGACGGGATATGATGTCAAAGCATACAAAGCAAACTTCTTCCCAAAATTCAGTTTGATTGCGACAGACCTCTACAGTTTCGGGAAAGGTGACCTTACCATATCAGGAGGGCATCTGCCCATCTACACGCTTGATGCAGCCTCCGGCAATTATCTGCCAGCTGTACGACCAGATGAGAACGGACAATACACGCTACTCCAATACGCGGATTTTCCAGACCAGAAATTAGAATACAAAATAAAGAACGTATTCGTCGGAGGCATCATGTTCGAAGAGCCGATATACATGGGAGGCAAAATAACAGCGGCATACAACATGGCAAAAATCGGCAAGCAAATGGCTTCACAGAATATACGGCTTTCCCAAAGCGAAGTTATCATGAAGACAGATGAAGCCTACGCATTGGCTGTCAGAGCAAAAGAGCTCGGAAAAGTGGCAAGAAGCTATAAGCAAACACTTGACGAACTGTTGAAAAACGTGGAAAGCGCAGTGCGGCACGGCATGAAAACCAGAAACGACATGATGAAAGTGCAAGTAAAAATCAATGAAGCGGAACTTAACATCCAGAAAGCGGATAATGCCTACCGGTTGGCTTGCATGAACCTGTGTCATGTGACGGGACTGCCATTAACAAGTAACATAGAAGTAGATGAAAATGAATTTTCTGCATATAATGCCAACGAACACATCACTGTCGTAGAAGACATCAGTGCCCGCCCCGAAGTGGCAATACTTGCCGACAAAGTGGAACTGGCGCGCCAAAAAGTCAAGCTTGCAAAGAGCGATTTTCTTCCCAATGTGGCACTCACAGGAGGATACACCTATAACAATGGCATAGAACTTGCAGGAAAGAAATTGCTCGACAGCGGCACTGCTTCATTTATGCTGAGTGTAAAGATTCCTATCTTCAACTTCGGAGAAGGTTCCAACAAGATACGTTCAGCCAAAGCACAACAAAGAATCACCGCACTGGAGCAAGATAATGCCAACGAACAGATGATGCTCGAACTGACACAGTGTATCAACAATATCACTGAAGCAACCACAGAATTGCAGCTTACCCACAAATCATTGGAACAGGCAACAGAAAACATGAAGATGTCGAAACAGCAATATGAAGTGGGATTTGAACCGTTGTCAGACTACCTTGAGGCACAATCGCTTTGGCAACAAGCCTTTGCCAATGAAATCGAAGCGCGCTGTCAGCTTTTCCTTTCTCATACCAAATATCTGAAAGCAACCGGGCAACTTCAGGCGGAAGCAGAAAATTGACAAAAACAACCGGACACATAAAGCCGGGAAAGTGGAAATAAGTTCCAACTTTCCCGGCTTTATGTGTCCGGTTATCTCTTAAAAGAATTATGTCCAATTATTTCTTGAAAGGAATTACACTTAACTATCTCTTCAAGAAGATTGTTCAGTTACTTTTTTACGATGAACTTCAAAGTCTGTTCATTACCGAACTCGTCTTTCACATAAGCCACATAGACTCCTGAAGGAAGATGTCCGACATAGACAGAAGATTTACCGTCAGAAGAAGCCATGCGGTTCGTCAGACAAGTCTGTCCGGTCATAGTGTATATGTTCAATGAAATGTTGTATGCACGAGCACTGTTCACCACAATTGTCCCATTATAATAAGCAATATCATACACATCTTCATCACCTTCATAGAGTTTATCTATTGCATTAGGTATCACTGGCTCATCATACTTTTCCGCATAACTTGTCATGATGTTCGTGGCACCAATTGTCGGTTTTGACATCACATACACATCTTTTCCACCGTCAGGATATAAACCGACAGACATGTCTCCGTTGTGGAGAGGATAAAAGAGTGTGTCGCGCCAAGCCTCATCCGGAGCAGACAAGACTACACATCCTCCGTCTTTGTCAAGTTTGAAAGAAGCATGAAGCTGATTCATCGGCACAAGTTTGTCACACCATATTACAAGATATCCATGAGGAGGAATGACTGTATTTATTTCCGCACCTTCAGCAGATATTCTATACTTCGTCAGTTTCGAAATATTGTCACTGATATACATTCCTTCCACATCTACCGGCTTATCAGTAGTATTATACAACTCAACCCAATCATTCTTCTTATAGTAGTCGTTTATATATATACTGTTGTCGCCGCTTATCTCATTCACCTTCACCGGCACACCTCCGTTTTCTGCCAACTCCTCATCGGACAAACGCTCATAACATGCCACCAGATTAAGTTCTCCGTTTGAAGGCATATCAAACACCTCTTCCTCACACACGACATTGCCGTTACCGGAAGAAGCCATTGTGGTAGAAAGACAAGCATCCCAATATATGTCGGTTGAATTTCCGCTATTGTTATGCACCTCTACGGCTATTACATTTTCTCCTTCAACAAATAAATCCGAAGGCAACACGACAGACCCTCTATCAGGATTTCCTGCTGCGTATGTAGTTGAATAAGTATTGAAACCGACATTTCCGGAAGGCATATTATATCGTACCGCCTCTGTTCCGTTCACATAGACAATGAAACCATCGTCAACCACATATCCGAGTCTGAACACATCACCAGCTGAAGGTGCGCCGTCCAAAGTTACAGTCTTCTTGAAATAATAAGTAGGTCGCTTACTATTCGCATTGGTTCCATAGTCAAGGAATGTAGCATATCCACGTTCATTATTCCGGTCAGAAGTGAAGAATCCAAGCGGAGCATCTCCCCTGCTCCATGCATCAGCATACGAAGCAGACTGCCAATCCTTACCATCAAGCGAACCTTTGTCATAATATTCCCAATCTGAACCATACGAGAAAATATCTTCCATATCCCCATTCAGATTCTTCCAGCCCACAAATCTGTAACCCGCAGGCGCTTCCGATGCCAGCTGTACAGGAGGGAACAGAGTGCCATTGAACTTTCCTGTCGGAACCGGCAGACCGTTCACGGACAGACGCGCCTCTGCTATATTTGAAGAAAGGCACACGGAAACTCCTTCCGTTGAAGAGAGCTTGAAAGACGAGTAGCGTTTCAAAGCATCTATCATAGTACCGTTTCTATTCGACAACCTGCTTTTCAGATCGTTGGCAGTACCATAAGGAGAAGCTCCTTCGTATGCCATCATAGCTGCCACATTGTTCACAAGGCTATCTATAATCTCCGTACAACGTGAAGGCTCGAACACACTACCTCCCACAAGGCAATATGTATCTACAAACTGCTTACGGAAACTATCATTCTTCAACATATTGAGGAATATAGTCACCAACTTTATTTCAGCCGTAATACGAGAATCCGTATCATAAATATAATCAAAAGTATAAGTCTGCTTCCATGCAAAAGTATTGAACGGATCTGTTGTAGCGAATGTACCGTCAAGGTCAAACAGCACAAACCTGAACTTGCCTCCGTCAGCCTTAGGCTTGAAACCTTTGACATTGTTCTGAGGCCAGTCTGTAGCTCCGAGCCAAAATTCCGTCGCCATATAACTAATGAACTCATCAATATCCACCATCTGCCTTATTTCTTCATACACATCATCATCAGCCGCATTTGCAGAAAGGTCATACCAATGTAAAAAGCTGTCCTCCGTACCGCACATCTGGCAATAGCCGGAATCCGGACTCATCTCAAACTGGTCGATATCCTCAGTGTCAAGTCCGTAGTTGGCATACGCAAAATGCTTGTTATTCGGTTCACGCATGTTTATCACCCCGATGTATTGTCCGTTGATAAAGTGCATGGTCGGCTGATATGCCTGACCATCTATATCTATACCGGAAGTAGCCACAATGGTCTGAAGAGCCGCATCCTTTATTCTGCAATAAGTATCATTACCTCCATTACGTATCTGCAACGTCTTATGTTTCAGATACGGCTTATCCGCAAAGAAAGGATATTCATAGAAATTACGTCCTTCATACACCTTGCTGGCCTTGAGCTTGAATGAATGAGGAGTCCATGCACGGCTCCATCCGCCACACATGGCAAAATCCACCTCCTGATTAACTGCCATCTTACCGTCTGTCGTGATGTATTCAAAGTTGACCGGTCTGTCCCAATCCATATTCCAGTTGCAAGGTGTTGACTGTCCGTTACCGGTACGTCCGTTGACACCCTTCACATATACTCCCAGACTGTCATCATAAAGATTGACAGGGTCTGTCACCACAGAAATCACAGGCAACTTATAATCCTTGTCCTCATAAAGGAAAGATCGTGTCACCACCTCACTTGGTAACATACCGTCCTTAAAGAAACGGAAACGATAGATGGATGTTTCCCGCACATCAAACAATCCCGTAGCACTTGTCTTACCATTCGCAAGAGTCGGAGTAGTTCCATCCGTAGTATATCTAAGCACCACACCTTCCGGAATATCCACATACACAGACAAAGCTCCGGTAAAGAAACGAGAATCATGATTCACTACAGGAGCAGACAATCTCTCTGTCGCAAATGCAACTCCTGCATTGCTGCCCTGCGGAGTAGGTTCTGCCGTCATCCCCCACTCTTGCGCTCCATCGGTGACACGCGCATACGATGTTCTCGCAACAGCAGCCGGATAGCTTTGCTGCGCCACCAGATTTCCGTCTTCATCCGATATGTAAATCGTACCGCCATCACAGTCAAGTTTAAAATTCACCTGAGAGTTCTTCACCTCATTGTGATCAAACCAAATATTCTTGAAACCTCCTGCAGGTATGGCGCCTGCATTAAACGGAAGTCTGAACTTTTTCAAATCATTAATGTCGTCACTCACATAAAAACGGTTAATGCTGGCAGACTTGTCTGTCGGATTGTAAAGTTCCACCCATCCGCCATAGTTGAACGAAGGATCCACAAACATATCTACGTTTGCCGACTGAATTTCATTGATGACAAGAGAAGAAGCATCAGCCGAGTTCTTTAACACTCTGACAATACAGGACTTCCTGACACCGCTTCCGTCCTTCGCTTCAACTGTAACCACAGCAGTTCCGACAGAAAGAGCCGTCACCGTTCCGTCGTCAGACACAGTTGCCACATCGGTTTTGTTGCTTCTCCACGATAATGTTTTGAAAGTGGCATTCTTAGGTACCACCTCTGTATCTATTTTAAAAGTCTCGCCTTCGACAAGAGAGCAAACACTTGGAGTAACCTTGATTTCCGAAATATGGACAAGTTCCCCATAATATTCCAAACGGAAATTATCGAACATACACCAGTTGTTCGATGCCCATTCCTCATTCACCAGTCCGAAACGCAACATTCCGTCAGTAACGTCCGTCTCCACACTGTTTTCATACATTCCATTCCCAAAACAATAGGAACCACTCGCCATTCCATTCGGGAAGTAAGACTGTGAGCCCCAACCGGGAGTCCAACAATTATTATATATATTCTCCGACAGAGATTCCGAATAAACATTGGCAAGCGCTTTCTTATCGGAATTGGCATACAGATAGCCGGTCACATTATCTGAACCCGATGTATAGCGGTTGTATGCATCCCAATTATCTCCTGTGCGGAAATACGATTGCACAGACACCCTGTATTTTCCGGAAGGCACAGCCACAGTCTGCCAAATGTCAAAAGTTCCGTTCCAGAATTCCATTGCCTCATAGTTCAAATTCTGTCCCCACGCATCACTGGTAAATGTCCATCCGGCATTTGAATTACTGTCAAAGCCGGCATTCTTGACATATTCGGATGTCACATCAATCCATCCCATCGTCTGTCCCATCATCACAGACGGCATGGAGAATAATGTGCACATCATCAGACTTAAATTTCTTTTATTCATGGTCACATATTTAAGTATTTATATTTTTTCAATTCAAGATTCTCCTCGCGCCCACATATCTCTTTATGTAATATGCGACATGAGAAAAATCGTCAACTACAATGCCACGGCTCGGAGAAGCATGTATGAACTTGAATGTCTTGGCTTCCTTATCCACACTCACCACCATACCCACATGCCCAATTGTGCGCGAAGAGGCAGAGCCTTTGAAAAAGACAAGATCGCCGGGCAAGAGATTGTCTTTGCTCACAGCCACTCCCTCCGTATATTGGTCGCGGGAAGACCGCTTCAGCTTGATGCCTAACTGCGAATATACATAGCTCGTAAAACCGGAACAATCGAACACCATCGGCCCCATAGCACCTCCACGATACCGCTTGCCTTTATGTTTGTCAGCCTCATCTATAAGTTTGAGTGCCAAGACTCTTGCACTCATAGACCGCGATTGCATATTTCCCTCGTCAGATATGGTCAGTTCTGAATTTGGGAACTCACGCTCCGTCAACATCTTCATGTGCTTCACAGCCTCTTTTCCAGCATCAAGAACAAGGCGCGGAAGCTGTTCGGAACGACGATACGAATGAATAAAACCTTCCTTGAAAGTACCGTCATCAAAAACAGACACCTCCACGACGGGAGCGCATCTCAATTCTCCATTGGCGGAAAGCACGTATGGTGCACAAAAATGCCCCATCCCATAGATAATAAGCCTGTCCTTGTACAAATCCACAGGATGTATTTTCCCATCTCCATTGCCATACACAATGTCAGCACCTGCATCCACGCAGAAATGTGCAAAAGTCTCCGCATCGGAAATATACGGAGTATTCACATGTCCATGTCCGTCAATAGATTTAAGATGAAAGCTCTGAGGTCTGAAACTGAATGCCACAACCACAATATTGCATTCTTTATCGAGCACATCCAACACACGTCGTATATCAACCGTGTCTCTCATATCCGGTGCATGGACAGACGTTCCAAAAGCCGCAAAACCGTACTTCAATCCGCCACGTTCAAACACATCATATTCATGAAGCGATTTTATTCCCGCAAATTTAATGCCGTTGTCATGCATGGCATTGGTAGTCGAGGTAAGCCCCTCAATGCCAAAATCCGCCACATGTTTGTCAACGAGGCTCATCCCCGTGAATCCGGCACGCGACAGACACCGGGCATACCGCTCCGGCACACGCATCAAACGCTCCATACCGTTCATGTTGCTCTTGTTAGGAGTACCGTCCACATCCATCAACACCGTACCTAAAGTGGCGAATGTAGCCGATGCAGACGCAAATATCTCTTTAGCAAAATCATATTGCCTGTCATATTCAATATCCTTCGGTGTTTTTCGTTGATAATTAGTACCAAAATTAAGTTCTCCGGTAAAAACGATCTTAGACACCTGCTGAGCCAAAACACGACAGTAAGAAAACATTGTCAGTATGATGATTATTATACTTCGAATCATTATTTTCTTATCCCTATTTGACTAATTTGCAAATATAATCATTTTACCCCAATAACCATCCAACACCTATTTATAAATAGAAGACTGTTTAAGTTTTATTTGTTTTTTACGATATTCGCAAGAGAAAAGTTGGAAAGTTTTCAATGTTTGGGATATTCAACAGATTCCTTTTAATAGTTTTTTAGGGGAATTCACAGACTTCTCACACATCCACCCAAAACAGTAAGAATACCATTTTTTAAATAGCAAAATGATATTTTCGCCCAAAATGAAAATTTAACACTTCGAGCGATTTTTTGCT